>MDSW01076612.1_pt1 | contig 19139 bp, 26 predicted proteins | sample 811171 | NCBI WGS metagenome assembly MDSW01 (sample SAMN05326641, study PRJNA326480) | marine metagenome | isolation source: seawater | place: Atlantic Ocean: North West | collected 2012 | reverse complement strand
GTGTGAGAGTGTGTGATCGCGCTTTACTGTGATGCCGTGTGAAAAGAGTCAGCTCAATCTGAGAGACAGTCGGACTACTCGCCATCTGACGACTCGTCATCTGAGAAACAGTCAGACGTCTCGCCATCTGAAGGGTCGTGGTCGGAATCATGTCGTACGTCTTTCCCTGTGTACAGCACTTTGCGGAATCTTTTGCATCGCTCTTTCTTGATGTAAAGACGCGATTCCAAGCCTCGTACCTTTCGTTCTGCTTGGTCTGCACGCGCTCTCGCTTCAGCTGCACTCGCCTCCGCTTCAGCTGCACTCGCCTCCGCTTTAGCTGCACGCGCCTCCGCGTTGACGGCGCGCTTTTGTGCTTTGACGGCGCGCTTTTGTGCTTTGGCGGCGCGCTTTTGTGCTTTGGCGGCGCGCTTTTGCGCTTTGGCTGTGCGCGCTTCCGCTTTGGCTGCGCGCGCTTCCGCTGCGACTGTGCGCTCTTCCGCTTGGATTGCGCGTCCTTCCATCACGCAACTTACGCACGAAAACAAAGAAAATGTTAAATAGTCTGCAGTGCAGCGACGTTGCGACAGTCGCAATTTTGAACAAGCGTGGAAATCAATTATGAATGGGTTGGCAAATGTGTGGGAGTGTGTGAGCGCGCGTTTACTGTGATGCCGTGTGAAAAGAGTCGACTGGCTATGTCAACACCCTACACGCCGCTGTTGGCTTGTCTGTGGATGAACTGACACAGCATAGTATCGTTGTGACCGTCAGCATCCCACAGATCCATGAACTCCTTAGGAAGCCCTTGCCTGACAACTTGTTTCGCATTGCCTTTTGGAAACCCGTGCTTAAGCAGGATTCGAAACATGGGCGCAAAGTCTGCTTGTTTTCTTACACGTGGAACATTGTTCAGCTGCTTCAGTGCATCGATCCATTGAGTGGAGCGACGCGCAGATGCGCACGCGCTTCGTATTTGCTCTTGAAGGGTACACTGTTTCTTGAGTGGTGGCTCACTCACCTCGGTAGGCACTGGCACGGAACGCACGATCCGCACCATTCCATCCGGAACGTACACCCTGCCCACAGCGTCGCGCTCGAAGTCGAGTGGCAAAGGAACAACGGCTGCCTTTTTGCTCGAAAGAGACTGCTCGTCGCCATGCTTTCTCTTCAAACCTTTCTGAGAGATCGCGAGAGAAAATGATTTCTTGTCTTTGGCTTTAAACACCTCTTTGAGGATGTTAATTTGTTCTGGTATAAGGTTATCCCATCGCTGCAACAGGCTGGGACCCCACTGCTTTCCTACACCTACAGGAGCCCCTCCTGTGTTCAACCATCGTTGGAACAAGAGCGCATTGTTTCTGAATTCTGTCAGGTTCGGTGGACGTCCACGTTGTTTTGGGGGTTTGACATTCGCATCCTCCATCACCTCCATCTCCATGTCACTCATGCCGACTCGCACAGACCAAAAAAAACCCGTTATATACAAAAGAAAAAATAAGTGGCAGTCGCAATTTTAAACAAGCGTGGAAATCAATTATGAATGGGTTGGTGTATTCAAGAGTGCGCGTGACGAGCAGAAATGCTTGGCGTGGCACCGTTGAGGTTGTGCGTGAGTGTTTTGGCGGTGGCGGCTGTGGCGGGAGCGACGGCGGTGACGAAGGAGAGCCTGGCGGAGCTCGCCGGCGAGCGCGCTGTCTTTTTAAAGCTATATGCGCCATGGTGTGGCCACTGCAAGGCGATGGCGCCGGCGTGGGAGGCGCTGATGGCGGATTACAAGGAGTCGGAGACTTTGTTTGTGGCGGAGTGCGACTGTACAGGAGAGTGCAAAGACTTGTGCAGCCACGTCGGCGTGCAGGGGTACCCCAGCATCAAGTATGGGTCTGTGGATGCACTTGAAGACTACAAGGGAGGTCGTGACCTGGAAGCCTTACAAGCTCACGCGGCGAGCATCCGGCTGCCGTGCTCGCCGAAGAAGAGAGAGCTGTGCTCGACGCAGGAGCTGGAGCAGCTGGAGGAGCTGCTGGCGAAGCCGAAGGCGGAGCTGGAGCAGCTGATCGCCGAGCAGGAGGCGGTGATCGCGGGAGCCGAGAGCGAGTTCAAGGCGGAAGTTGCTCGTCTGCAAGAGACTTACACTGGTTTAATGAAAGCCAAGGAAGAGAAAATCGCGCAGGTGCAGGCGTCGGGGCTCAAGATGATGCGGCTGGTGCTGCCGGAGCTGGCGTAGGTTGCTTTATTACAAACCAGGCACGCGCACGGTGTACTTGGAACGCAACAGGGGGGTGTGTGGTTTGACTGTGAGGTCTGTGATGAATTCGACTGGAATGTGATCAGATGGATTGGCGTTGAATTCACCACCATTGATTTTCATGGTGTTGTATGATATATCCTTGGGTTCCGAGAGTTCGTATTGGAATTCAGAAAACATAATTCTATCAGTCCATGAAGCAATTCGCTTCTGACTCTGCTTGCTTGTATAAGGGATGTATTTAAAAGTGGGCTTGAAATTGATCTTGGGTTCCTTGAATGTCCACATCAAGCCCAATTCTTGTTCTGCCTCGGTCAGTCCATCTTCCTGCGGTTCGAATTCATCGGTTTTATGCTGCATTCGAAAGTTTAGATCTCCCAGCAGTATTGTGTCCACAGATCCAGACCATGTGGTCAGTATATTTTTCAAATCATTGACTCGCATTTGGTAGTTTACTTGACCTTCGTGTGCGTGTAAATGGGCATTGACAAATTGCAGGGGTGGTACACTTGGATCAGTTTTTGAGCCAATTTTGATGCACATGGCGCCTTTATTCCGAAGCACCTGGTCAAATCTGATAGAATCACCAGAACGTTTTATGAAATTATATTGATCTTGCGTGGCTTGGTGAACTAGCCAAAATGAAAGCAAGTATGAGTCATTAAACCCTGTGAATTCCTGAGCAGCAACAACTTGATACTGAGGAAAACGTTCTTGGATGCTGTTTTTATAATGCTTGCAATTATATTTGCTTTCCTGGATGCCAATGATAATGAAGTCCGTGTAGTGTTGGAAATGCTGACGAATGAATTCGATTGGATATTTGAATTTGGAAACATTCCACGTGATGGCATGAAGAGAGAATTGCATTGGGGGTGTGGCGCAGCGCGTAAATAGTGGAGCCAGAATCGTTGGTATGCTTTATTACAACTTAGGCACGCGCACGGTGTACTCGCGGCGTGCGGGGCGTGGAGGCGCCTGTGTCGCTGTGTTTAGCAGGTGACTGCAGTGCTGGTGGAACCAGATGGGGATGTTGGCTCTCAATTCAATCTTGTGTGATTTCAGGTGCTCGAATTCCTTGATGAAACCGGGAGAAAGATGAATGAGTGTTGAATGTGAGATAAGCCATGCCGCCAGATCTTTCTTTTCCAGCTGATCTTGGACTTTTAATGTCACGACCTCTTGATCTGTTGATACAAATTCAAAATATGCGGCTGGGTGGGTTGTGGAGTGCAGATATAAAGCTTTTAATTTGTAAATTTTTACTTGTGTTGGTGTATTGACTTCAAGTCCTTCTTCAGAAGTCTTCTTGAGCTTGAACGCACGAAGCAGTATGACATCATCCAGTGCTTGAAAAAAATAAACTGTATTTGAATCTTTGTCCGTAACGTATACGAAATAAGGCGTGTCTGGTGATGTCGAGTGTTTTGAATTTTGAATGTGTTCATCTTGAAACTTCTTGAGTTGATTTTGCAGGTTCTTTAGCTCGCGCTCGTGTTCTGTGCGTAAGGTGCGGGTTGCCTCTCCGAATATTCTGTCTCGCTCTTTCAGGTTAGCCTCGTATATTTGTTTCTCTGTATCAAGCTCAGACGCGTGTTTTTGTTTCTCTTCTTTGAGCATATTGCCATAATATTTTTTGAGATTATTCTGGGTTTGGTATATTGTTTCGACCAATTGACCCATTGATTCCTTGAGTGACTCCGTGCTGGGTTGTGAATTGGTTGGCGGATCAGGTATACTCAATTTTGAGTAGGCTTCACGAATTTTGTCCTGCCATGCTTTCTTGAGTTCATGGTATGTCTGTTGACGTGTCAATCCGGTGATCTGAGAGATTGCGGAGTTCTTGCCTGCCACTGTGTGTGTGTCGGGGAGCTCGGCGCGCATTGCGGCGGCGGTGGTTTGCCTAAATACGAGACTGTCTTGCTTTGGGGTTGAGTTTGGGTTGGCGTGTATTTAGCGAGTGCGTGCGGGGACTCAGGAATGGTACCGGAGCGCTTTGTGGTGGCATTCGGCGTTGGGTCTAATGTGACTGAAGTGCCTGAGTTGGATGTGCCGGGAGAAATTCAAAAGCGCCTTCATGGTCAAGGCGTAGGGGTGCCTGTCGAAACAAGCAAGAAAAAATTGAAAGAGAAGTGGGAGGCATTGCAAGAATGGGCACGCGAGCATGGCATCAGCTACATCAGAGCGAACGTGCAAAATGCGCAAAGTGTCAGATCAAGGTAGTTCCGTACGCTGTGCCTGGAGTTGCAGATTGAAGCATACACATCATCAGTCTATATGGAAAATTGGGCTGTATGTTGGACAGAGAATCTTGACAGGCATCACCGCTACCGCTTTCGCCAAGTTCGTGACAGTCACATCGTAGTCCTCTAACGTGACTCCCTCTGGTGCGTGATTCACAGTCCAGTCCTCGTCCTGGTCTTCTGGATCCAACTTCACAGCCTCTCCGAGGTAATCCACGCGCTTGCCAGGCCACACGAATGCTTTGTACATGTACGACAGCATACAGCTCTGTTCCAGATTCGGGTGTATTGCTCCTTTCACGTGACACGCGTGCGCGCTCGGGAGTTTGCTCCAATGCAGCGTGGGATTCTGGTGATGGATGGAGTGGAATCCGTTATTGAACGTCAGCCAGTTGACCCACGATCCAGTGAAGTTTCTGCTGTTGTTGATGCCTGTCTTGTCACATCCATCGTGCTGCATCAGATTGATCGAAACGATGGCCCACTGTGCAAACAAGTGCGGCGCGTACACATACAGCACAAACTTCCTTACACACAAACATGCCAACGCCATTTGTGCGAGACCCACTACCAACCACTCCTGCGCACAAGTCCAAAAATACGGTTCCCCGCAGTGCTTCTTCAATGCCATGTACCTCATGTCCATCCTGAACACATCCCATGCCACCCTCGGCTGAAACATCAACAGATTCACCCAATTCCACCTGTACCTCACCTTCGTCGTGCGCATCGGATCCTTGCTGCTCTGCGTGTGGCGGTGGTGGCTCAGATTATGTCCAGGTACGAAGGTGCTCGCGGGGTGTCCATACGTGAGAGACAGCGCGTGCCTCCAAAGCGCCTCGGTGTGATCGCACACGAATGTCCTCAGGTGCATGCTGTTGTGTGTGATGCAGGCCCCGGCAAAGCTGAAGTAGCACAGAACGGGGGTGAGTACAGCCAGATCCAGCCTCCAGGCGACGAAAGTCAGTGCAAAGTACAGTGCCACCCACGCCACGCAGCGTGTATCCATCGCGTTGACAAGCATTGAGAACGCTCGTGTATGTGTTATATGAAAAATGCGTTGACAACCAATGGATGATGTGCCGTATGTGCCGCAAAGTGTCAGATCAAGGTAGTGGAGTGCGTTAAGGGTGCAGGCATGCGAGCCGTGGTACCGGAGCGCTTTTTACTCAAAGCTACAGACGCACTGTAAACCGCTCTGCCGTAGTTGCATTCCAATTGCTGATTTTTGCATTCAATATTAACTCATTGTGTATGCGCAAAAGCTTTCTCATTTCCCATCCAAGCATGAATAAGTTTCCAATTTCATACTTAGTGGTGGTAAAAGCTTCATCAGGCATGCTCATGAATCCTTCATAGGTTGTTTTATGGGACCACGCTGACATCCATGCTTCCAGAAAGTCGTGTTTTCTTTTAGTGTTTTCGTCTCTCAAATCTATCGGGACCAGGGGATCTTCTTTATCAGAATTCATAAATCGACGCAGTAGGAATGGAATGATTGGTTTATCATTTTGCATTGTGATGGCGGCGCGGGTCGTATATAAAGTGCGACTGGATTCTAAATGGGTGCTGCGCCTGGAAATGCAGGTTGAAGCGGTTACAGCATATAACGCCGGCGGTGGGCTTGGAATATGCTCCTGCGACGGCTTTTTGCGTTAGCAGCAGCGGCAGGGGTGTGCGTGGGTTTTCAGAGCGCGCCGGTGAGAGGCTTGCGATTGAAAGGCGCCAAGGCGCGACTCGGTGCCAGAGCTCTGCGCGCGGCGGCGAGAGCGATCGACTACGGGGTCGCGTACGATCCACGGAAGCGGCGGCTGGGTAATGTTCAATATGAGACGCCGTGGAAGGTGGTGGAACCACGCCAAGAAATGTGTATGTCTCTGCCGCAGACACCGCAGCAGCGTGCTGTTTACGACAGTGTACTCCTGCTGCGTATTTGCGTGGATGGCGCAGAGGTGAAAGGGGTAAAATGGGGATTGGAGAATGTTTGAGGTTTGTTAGCAAATGCGAGAGTAATAAATCACTGAGTTTGAGTCAAAAGTGTGTTTTCTTCGTCAAAGCCACTCGCTTCGCTCGTTTTTCCAGTAGTGGCGTTTTCGTGGTCTGCGCGCATGGTTTGATAGATCCGAAAGCACTGGTAGATGGTCTTGGAGGAGACGTAGGCAGTGGCGAGAGTAGGAATCAGTGTAGAGGCAGAGATGATGATGGCGACGGCGGCGAGGGTGGCGGGAGAGCCGGAGGCGGCGAGGAGGTGGCCTGCGAGTGTGTTCTTGAAGGTCATGACGCAGGTGACGAGCAGGTTGGCAGACCAGAACTCGCAGACGGTGACGCCGCCGAACTGGAGAAGACATGCATCAATTTGAAGCGGAGAGTGTGACAAAGCAAGGAGAACCAGCTCTGCAAAGAGTCTGCCTTGCGCACGCGAGTCGCTGACAATGGCGGTGACGTCGGCGTTGGGTCGTGGCTCGAGGCGAGAGATGTAAGCGAGAATGAGGATGAGTTCCCAGACGCAGCACAGGAGCCAGCCGAAGACGGGTCCCAGCCAGAAGCCGTAGAGGATTTTGGTGACGTGCATCATGGGCAAGAGCAAGAGCACCTGCGCGCAGTGGATGGTGAGGAGAAAGGCGATCTGCTGGGGGAGGCGGTGCATGTGCAGAGTCTCGTTCACGCGGGAGACGGATCGCTGCCATGCGGTGGCGTTGAAAGAGTGTGGGATGAAGTCGCCGAAGCTTGGTGTGAAGACTGCAAGCATGATGGTCGCGAAAATGCCAAGCAGGAGCGGAATCGCGACGTGCCACCAGTCGCGGAGGCAGCGGAGCAGCGGCATCGCTTGTTTGAGGTGAAGGGTAAATAAAAGCTTTTTTTTAAAAGGAGGGAACTTACTAAGATAAAGCGGTGTGTGGCGACTGGCAATGGCGCTGCCGAAGATACACACGCGGAAGCTGCGGAGCTGGCGGGATGCGAATATTATGTCACACGTGTTCTTCGTGCCGGCGGTGGCGGTGTGCGTGTGGCGGGGAGCGGTGCTGGAGCTGGCGGCGCTGCAGAGTGTGGTGGTGGTGCTGTCGGTGCTGAATCACCGGAATTACGAGCGTCCAGGCGTGCTGTCGGTGGTGGAGGGGCTCGCGGCGAAGAGTCTGTTTGTGTACGGCGTGGCGCAGACGGCGCGGAGTCCTAGTGTGAACTTATTGGGCTGGAACTGCGCGTGTGCCACCATGACGGTGGGAATCTGGCTGCTGCAGCTGGCGGTGCCGCGGCTGTGGGATCCGTGGCACTGGATTGGGCTGCACATGGTGCCGGGGATGTGGAGCGCGGGGGTGGCGTGGTTTCATGATGCGATTTGGGTTTGATTTCAAACGTGATTGTAAAGTGTGGTTCATTTGTATAAATGTGCATATCGTGACATTGAAATGACTGAAATTGTACCAAACGGAACGTGGGTGTTGTTGTACAGGCCATGGGGTGAGGTGTGGGAAGAAAAGGGTAATGTAGGAAAGGTAAAGAGCTATGATGAAAATACCGGCACATATACAATCACAAACGAAAGAGGTAACGACGACACAGTAATGCGCTTTAAGCTGGATTTTGTTGTGCCGCAAAGGGATGTGCGGGTGATTCACTACAACGAAGGTAATGCAGCTGCAACGATACTGAGAACACATGAAATTGAATTGACTGGAGATGGTTGTCAAATTTGTCTTGATGTGAGGTATTTTGGTGATGATGAAATCCAAGAATCTCCAATTTATGACGCCAAAAATAATTTTCTTGATCAATTCAGATATTTTGGCTTACAGGTGATGCAAAATGAACAACTTGTCAAGGTGTACCCAGGTCGATATTGGATGGACAAGAATACTCAAGTAGATGATGGAGCCATTGGTAAAATTATCAGCAACTACAAAGTGAATAAGTTTGGATTTGGTTCAGGAATGTATGAGTTTTATGAAGTAGAAATGCAGGCGTCGGGGGATAAGTATTTTGTTCAAAGAGACGAAGCAATGCCGTACACACCAGACATTCAGAAAGAAGAACCAGATGTCGAAGTCCAAGCAGTGCCCAAAAAGATTCCAGATGCAGTGTGGACACTACAGAACGATCAAGGCACAGCTTTGATTGAGGCAGGTTTATATTGGTGTAATGACAAAGGTGAACTGCGAAAGATGAAAGATGGTGACTGGAAATTGCAGGAGTGTGTGGTGTGCTTCACTACAGACGAAAAGTTGGTGGCATTAATACCATGTGGACATCAATGCATGTGTCAAAGTTGTTTCAAATCATTGAATAATAAGAATTGTCCTATTTGTCGATGCAACGTACAAGACACACTGAGAGTGTATGGAAAACAATATCGAATCAGCCTATGATGTGAATTGAGTTGGTTCAATAGTAGCGCACGCACAAAAACACGGCGAGACCAAACGCGAGAGCGGAGCCAAGGATGAGGATGGTAGCCCACGCGCGATCGTCTTCGATGGCGTGGAGGTCGTGGGTGTGGAGGTTGCCGTCGCCGTGGTGGTGTGTGAGGATGTAAATCTCGGTAGTTTCGGTGGCGTTGCTGGCGGTGGCGGCGAGGAAGCAGGCGGCGAAGAGGAGGCGCGTGAGGATGGCGGCGAGGTAGGGGTTGAGGGAGCGCCGGGGGTTGAGGCGCATTGGAGTTTTGGAAGGGTGCTTAAATAGGTGTAGAAATAGCTGTAGTTCAGTTTGTGTGATATAACATCGGCGTGTGCGGAGAAATGGCAGGCAGTGAGACGAGGCAAGAAAGAGACACATCGCAGCGAGTGCCGGGAAATGACAGATTAAGGAGTTATGTGCCAGAGGAGGCTCTGGGAGAAGCGCGGCGGCGCTACGACTTCCCGATGGGGTCGCCTGCGCATATTGGACTCAAGGAGTGGAGAACGTTCTCGGAGCTGATGGTGCAGAAGATGTTTGCGTGGAACGCGAGCCATCCGGAGAACGTGATTACGAAGGAAAATGTGACGCTTGATTACATTAAACCAAAGTCGCAGTTCATGCACATTGACGATGTCACTGACTGCCAGCATTTTACGAACCTGCAGCCGCTGCCGAGGAACGTGCACGAGCAGAAGGGGGATCGGTGGGGGTTCGCCGACGAGCAGTACTGGCGAGCGCACGTGTTCAGGAATCCGCAGTACAAGGAGGTTTATCTACCAAGGGGGTTGATTCTGAAGTGATGTATTAATTGCATTTAGAGATAAATCGTATATTTTTTGGCAAGTCTCAAACCTTTGTTTTTCCGCTTTACCAATTCTTGTACTGTGTCGTCAAATTTGATTATAAACTTGAAGAATTCTTTTTGATATGTCTGACTTACTTTTGACGCTTCAATGTTGTGTTGTCGAATGCCTGCTGCATTTTTGGGATATTTATTTTGGTCCCTTTGCAACCAGTTGGTTTTGATCACGAATTCGTTCAGTTCCTGACTCATTTTAAGTAGAGCTTTACGAAAGGTTACTTCATCATAACATTCTTCTGGTTCTGTATCTCCTTCATTGAATTGTTTCATTTCATTCTTGGCCATTTTAAATTCTTTCTGCAAATCGTTCACTATTGATTTCCATATGTCAATTTTGAACATTGAATAATCGCCTTCTTTACTTTTTGTATATGCTTCTATCATGCGATCGACGTCTTTGATGAATTCAGGTCTATATTCATAAAATTTTTTATGCTTGATATGAAGTTCCCTCTCTTGTTTTTCGCTCAATTGACGATCGTCTTCATAAGGATACCAATCTTTGCGTGACATCCATAAAACGGAAGGCATTGAATGTGTGGGAGTACATTTAAATACCCCAATCGCAACTTTTCAATTCATTATGGAGATTGGTAAAGAATCATCGCCTGCAAGCCGTACGCGCCAAGGTAGAGCGTGCACTTGTAGAGGTTGGTGTGCGCGCAGTAGTGCAGGCACCAGAAGAAGGCGAGCGCGCGGGAGACGAGGTGCCAGACGAGGTGCTCGAGGTGGAAGCCAAGGCGGAGGTTGGCGTGGGCGGTGAGGGAGGCGGTGGTGAGGAAGGGGAGGGGAGCGATTGATTGCGAGTGTATGCATAGAAAGAGTATGACGCTGAGAGAAAAGTAGCAGTAGAGGTGGTGCAGCACGCTGCCGGGGGAGAAGTACCCCCAGTGCAGGAGCGAGGCGCCGAGCGTGTTGGCGAGCAGGAAGGAGAAGAGGGGGTGCGGGGAGTGGTGGAGCGGCACGAGCATCCAGAGGCTGGTCTGGCACAGCACGCGCGAGGTGCGAGGTGAGACTTGCATTGGGTGCGTGGTAGGCGGGGGATATACTGCTCGTTGCCTTGGCGAGAAAACGCGTCTGATTAATGAAGATGTTTATATTTAAGAACAATGATAACTTTCGATGACACATAGCAATGTCAGACGTCAATGGCAAGCTCGAAGAATTGCAACTTGAATTCGATCTCCTCAGCTCGACTCAGAACACGACGCATAGCATTTTGTGCGAATTGGTTCAGAATGAGTCAGAGCGGATTGCAAAGGCGGTTGCGGATGCGATGGGTCCTTTCCTCAGTAGGCTCGACTCGCTTGAGAGTGAGAACACTCGTCTCAAAGCTAAAGTCGCTGCGCTCGAGAGCAGCGCGGCGACTGTGTCGGTGCCTGTGGTGCCTGTTCAGCCTGCTGCGACCATCAATGTGGTGCAAGCTAACGCGGCGGCTACAGCTGTCGAGTCGGCTACTGTGGTTCCGACTGTGGTTCCGGATAGGATGATGGAATTTGTTCTCGAGCAGATCAAGGATCTGCATGACAAGATGGGGGAGCTGGAGAAAGACAACAAAGCTTTCCGAGATGAAGTCGCTGAGCTCAAGAAGAGCGCGGCGACTGTGTCGGTGCCTGTTCAGGCTGTTGGTGCTCCTCGTGCGCCTCCTCCGCCACCTCCGCCGCTGCCTGGTGTTACCCCACCTCCGCCGCCGCTGCCTGGTTCTCCGGCAGATTCGGTCAAAGCTGCGCCAGATTCGGTCAAAGCTGCGCCAGATTCGGCCGAAGCTGCGCCAGAGGTGGTGGCTCCAGGTGAAGGTGGTGTTGTTGTGGATGCTTTCCAGATACAGCTGATGCAAAACCAGATCAACACTCTGGTGGCAAAGGTTAAACAGCTTGAGGGTCGAGGCAGTACTTCCTCTTCTTCGCATCAGCCAAGCGAAACTGCAGCATCTTCTCACAGAATGAGAACAGACCGCCCTGGTGGCAATTTGTCTCCAGACTTTATGCGGGAATTGAGGAGTCGTATCTCACCTTGTGACGCACACCAATGCGTGCAAGACAAACGTGAAGGTGTCGATGCAAGCGAGTGGGGTGATGGTAATGAATGATAGTTGATTTGTCAATACACGTCTCAGAACAGAATTTATTTTTCAGTCTGTGTGTGTGCCTGAGCATGAGCAACAACCACACGCGCCTGCTGCGCTGCCAGGAGCTCGCACGCGCAGACGCGCGCGGCAGAGGCGCGGCAGACGTGGAAAAGAGGACAGCGGAGGACAAGGGTGGGCATTGCGGCTGTTGGAGGGGGTATAAATAGTGTAGTGGACTGGATTTGGGTTTGTTGTGGGTTGGTGTTTGTTCTAGATCTCTGTATTAGCCATTTACAGCAATAACTGTCTATGGCGAACGCAGAGGTGCGTTCAACCCTGCGTGAAAAACCAGTACAAGCCGTACCCCGCCGCACCCGTGACCGCGCATAAAATCGAGGTCGTGAGTTCTTTACTCATTGCCAAAACGGAGGAAGAGGTTTCTTCACCAGTCTCAGGTTGAGTATCCGATTCATTAGTCTTGGGTGGAGTATCAGAACCATTCGATGAATCACCCTGCCGAGGTGTGTCTGTGGCAGAATGCGGTGTGTCTTCGTCTGTAGTATCGTGATGCGAAGCTGGTTTGGCTTCTTGTGCAGAGCGTTGCCAAAATGGATTCCATACATGATCCAAAAACGCCAAGGGTCCCGTGGATGGTGTAGATATCAATTCCAATAGCGCAATAGACGCGTGGCAGGGTTTTGGAGTAACAGTAAACCCCCAAACGCGAACCGTGCTGAAAATGCCCATCCATTTGAACAAAGCAGGTTCGGACTCCCCACAAATGCGCCGTTGCGCCTCGCTCGGATAAATGTGAGAGTTGACAGACTTGTCCACGGTTTTCATCACCTCGTGTACAATGTCATCAATTCCCCAATTCTTGACGACACGCATGACACACTCCTTGTGTTCGGAGGGTATCCAGTCGAACCCGAAGCAGTTCTTCACGAAGAAAAACGCCGCGGCGAGAAGCAGGCAGACAATCACAACTTTGTTGATCCACTTGAACAGCCAAACAATGAACATCCTGCAACCAGACTGCAGTTTGCCATCTGCTCGCAAGTCATTTCTGATGAGTGAAGATGTTACGTGTGCATAGCCATCCCTGATGGCGAAGAACCACAAAAAATGGTGCCAGGCCCAGAAAAATGAATTGTCAGATGTGGAAATGCGCCTACGGGGGTATCGATCGAGCGTCATCAAAACTGATGTCACCTGAAACAAAACGAATTCTTAAATACTGCACTAAACGTTTCAAGCATGATTTTTATTGATTTACAGATAGTTGATTTGATATTGACGGGGAACTTGTGACAGTGCGGTAGTCAAAAAGGAAGTATTCTTTTCTGGATTGATGCAGAGTAAAAGTGCACACAAACTTTTGGTGAGTTTAGTTTGATATCCGGGTTCCGACTTAAATGTTGAACCATATATCGCTCCTGGCTCAGAATAAGTAAACTTCACTGTACATGTTAATGATGTTGTGTTAACGTCGGACAGTTTGATTGATGATGGTACGACGACATGTGTTTGTGCACCCAATGTCACAGTGATTTTGATTTCTGATTTGTCTCTTTTCACTGTCAAGTATACAGGTTTTGCACGGTCTTGTAGCAATGTCACCTCAAATTCCAAATGATTTTGTTTCATAACATACAATTGAATTTGTTGGTATAATTGGATTCGAAATTTGTTTATTTTATCTGAATTGGTGGCCATTTCAAGCATTTTTTGCAAGCTGTTCTGCGAATCCAGTGTTGTTACTATTGATTTCATTACTTCAGCATCGAAGCCCATTTTAATGATTGCTATTTGATCTTGTACGTGTTGCTCATTGCCACCGGGGGAATTCTCAGCATGTTCAGGTTTATGTTCCCACATTCTGTTTTCAAAGGTAGCCGGAGGATCACGAACGTGACTCACCACCTCTGCTGTGACACTTCCCTGTTTCGACTCTTCTGTTTCCGGTTGCGGATTTTCTACCGTTTCCTCCCCGTGACTTTCCGGTGTTTGTTGCGGCACTTCTACCGTTTCCTCCCCGTGACTTTCCGGTGTTTGGCGTTTTGTCATTTCCCCAATGACATTGTTTTTTTCACCCTCGGTCATTTTTGCTTTCGCGTCTTTGTTGAACTTTTGGCAGCTTGACCAAAATTGGTCGATTGAATTGTTCCTTTTAGATTCGTCTTTCAACTCATCTTTGAAATGCTCGTTACAATGCTGTTCTATAATTGTGCAAATTTCGTGCGAGCGATGTTGTTTTTTTTCCGCATCTAGAAAATCTTCAAATTGAAAGTAACATGTTACTGCCTGCAAATCCATGGTGTCAGCATAATTTGTAGGTATGTGTTTGAATTGATTTGTGTTCAAAAAACACCTCCACGTGCTCGTAACGTGTTCAAGCTGAACCGGCGAAGGTTGCTGCAAAATCTCCGTCATGACTATTGCATTGCTTATATCTTGAGCATGTTCAGATCCATAACGTGAGTCGATGGTTCGGCCATAAGTTAACAAGTTTTTCCAAATTGGCACTCTGAAATCATCCAAGCACTTTTTTTTTCCGTCTTCATTCTCTTCCTGCTGGCTTCCCACTTTGAATTGTGCAGTAGCGTTCACAATATGTAATGGAGCATCACTAGCGTCACCTTTCGATGTCACATCACTGTCTGATTTAGGCCTGTGAGGCTGGCTCAAAGCTGCATACGCCATGGCGGCAAATTGTTCATGTGTGATATGAGGTTTCGAATCTGGCTTTGTATATTTGAAAAGATTTTCTACCACTTCCTGATACCATAACGCTGTTTTGGAATCTGCGGGGTACCGTAGTATTTTTTCTGGTAGCGTTGATCCCAATGTTACCCATTCATCCAACTTGGCGTCATTGCGTGGGAGTGCACCCATGACCTCCTGCAATTTATCTTCGTAATAATACAATTTAGGCATCTTAAGAAAACGTGTTTCATCTTTGTTTCCATTGCCAGTCTGTGCTTTTGTTTCTGGTTGTTTGTCCGTGTTATCGTTTGTAGCCTTTGATTTCTCGTCTTTTTCCTTTTGATCCGTCTGTTGCTTTTCTTCGCCTTTTGGTTCTCCAGTGACCCCCTTCTCAGAAGGGGGGGCACGCCTTATCGTGTTCGCTAGTTCTAGTGCACTGTTTGCAATTGATTGTGCTTCATTTTCCAAATCCGAGAATGCATCTGTTGGTGGATTTGTAATTGATGTTTGGTTGTAGTAATCTTGCATATCTCGTTTAATCAATTTTTTGAGTTCGTCACATTGTTGTTTGACCAAATAAATGAATTCATCTTCGTTGAGCTCATCTTTCTTGTACCCCTCAACAGTATCATTTACTGTGGTTTTCCAGTTTTCGACACATTTTGTTGCCTCTTTGTATTGTGTGCTTTCCTTGATTTTATTTTTTGTTTCTGAATGATCAATCACGGCGAGAATAGCTTCAATCTCTGCAAGCCCCAGCTCATCCTCGGAAACCGTGAATCGATGAGGTGGAACGGATTGGCGCGAGTTCATTGCGTGGTTTATTGGAGGCTTAAATATGCATTTTGATTTGGACTGTTTGGACTGTTTGCAGCTCTGCTTCGTCTTGTATGGGAAGTGTGTTGGCGGCGGTGGCTTGGCAGCCGGTGGGTGCGGGAGCAGGATTGCGCGCCTCGAGCGCGAGGCGAGTGTGGTGGAGGCAGCGGAGGACGTAGGTGGTGGCGTGGAAGTAGAGGTTGGTGAGGTGGTCGGCGTGGAGCTGGAGGTGGTGCTTGTAGGCGTCGATGCTGGCGGCGATGCTGTGGTCGGCTTTGGGGTTGGTGTTAGTATGGGTTGACAAGGGTTGACAGAGGGGAAATACCTGGCGTGGCGTTGACGAACTGCATGGTGCGGTTGTACTCGACGGCGTCGATGTGGGTGACGAGCCAGAGCATGGTGGCGAACGGCGTGAACTGCGCGTCGACGGCGAGCGGCGGCTGCTCGGCGCGCTCGATGAGGAGCGCGCGGTTGGTGTTGACGCCGGTGAGCGCGCAGAGGCTCCAGAGCTGGCTGTGGGAGGCGGGGGGGAGGTCGAGCTGGCGGATGGCGTTGCAGACCTTTGTTTGCGTGAAGTTAGAGAGTGCGTGCTTTGTGTTTGTGCATGCAGGCGTCTCTGTGCTTGTGGGTGTCAGACTGTGCTGGCAGGTGTGTGCATGCAGGCGCACCTGCACGATGCGCGCGTTGCCGGTGGCGGCGAAGTACTGGATGCAGAGCTCGATCGCGCGGTGGATGCCGTCGACGAAGCTGAGCGCCTTCAGGCCGGCGACGGCGTGCTCGTTCTGCGCCGCGGCTTGCTTCTGCATGTAGCGCACGTACGAGATGTCGTCGCCGATGAACTTGCAGGAGAGCACGCAGAGGTAGTTCAGCAGGTGCTCGCGGAACTCCGCTTCCGAGAAGGCGTGCTCGGGGCTGGCGTCTGCTGGTGAAGGAGTGTCAGTGGCGGTATCCATTGTTTGTGCAGCTGGTAAGGAGTTTGCTCTGTTGGCTTTTATCCTAAACAAAACAAATATATAGGATGTTGCAAATGTGTTGTAATGGTTAAGAATCGATTTCGATGTGGTGCAACTGTCGCAGTAGTTGACGAAGATGACAATGTTCCACAGCCCTCATCAACACCCAAAAAACAACCTGAATTCGCAGTAATAAAGAAAATGGTAAACGATATGGACATGGAATCACCTGGTCAAATTGAAAGGATTGAAGCAATTGAAAATGCGATTCATAACAAGAAAAATAACAAAAAAAATGGAGGCAATTATATTGGAAACGATATTACAGAAATCTTACTCAATATTAGGCGCTATGATTGAGGATACATTGCGTGAAACGCAATCATTAAGCCTTGGTGGACTTGGTTATTTATGGGACGATTGTGATGCTAGTATCTTGAAGATGGTGGATGCTGATTACAAAGGGCTTGGCACTTATATGTATGGCAGCCGAACATTGCAAACTTCACATTCAATGAAAATGTTGAATGAAGTGACATCGTCTAAAAGATTCGAAATCAAAAAAGCGGTTCAAATGTTTGTTTTGTTAAAATCACTTCTGGCCTCCATGACCGATAGGATTGAAGCAGCAGCACCGGAACGGCAACAATTAATAAAAAAACTTTTGAAAAAAGAAGAAGAAAACAAAAAGTTATTACAAGAAAACAAAGAATTGCGGATAGAGTTGTCAAAAGAGCAAACTAATGCAGAACATATTTCAAAATTGGAAGCGAAGATAGATGAATTGGAGACCGTAATTGTGATGTTGAAGAAAGAAGGCTTTAAAGAAGGGTCCAAAGAAAACAAAGAAGAAAAACATGGTAAAAGATCTATGTTTGGCCTTTAAAGATGCCAAAACCAAACAATTAATGACAAATATTGCATAACAAGTACATAAAAGATTCAATAAATCACAGATAAATGAAAGGATGCTTTTTGTTCTTGATTTGCGTGATGTTCGTGCATGCGCAGGACGACGTGATGACGGCGGATGGTTTAAATTTGACTGACTACGACGCGGAGCGTGTTGGTTTGTGTGGAATCGGCATGACCACGGATGAGAACAACACGGCGTGCGTGTGCGTGGAAGGCTATGGGTTTGCGGATGATGCGTGTAGTGAGTGCAGTGTGGGTACGTACAAGGATTTCGCGGGAAACGCGTCGTGCTCGGCGTGTCCAGCGCACAGCACCTCGCTGCTGGGGAGTGCATCCGCGACGGAGTGCCTGTGTGCTGCGGGGTTTGCGTTTAATGGTTCCGCGTGTGTTGAGTGTGCCATTGGTTCATACAAAGCGTACGCGGCGAACGAGGCGTGCCTGGCGTGCGAGGCGCTGCGCACGACGGACGCGGTGGGCGCGACGGCGGCGAGCGACTGCGTGTGCGTGGCGGGGTACCAAGACAACGCCGGCGTGTGCGAGCCGTGCGCGGTGGGCACGCACGACGACGGCAACAACGTGTGCGTGAGCTGCGGTGCAGGTGAGAGCACGCTGAGCACCGGCAGTGCATCCGCTGCGGAGTGTGTGTGCGCCGTGGGGTTTGGGTGGCACGTGTTTGACGAAAGGCAGGCGTGTCCGGCAGGATGGACGGCTGCTGAATGTCTGTATGGTGGTTATCTGCCGCCTGGCGTGGCGCAGGGTGAAGCGCACTGCGCGCTGTGTCCGAGCGGCACGTTCAAGACCTGGGTCGGCAGCGACGAGTGCGCGGCGGTGCCTGCCAACACCGTGCAGGCTTTGGAGGTGGGTGTTGGCTACACGACGTGGGAGTGCGCGAAGGGGTTCACGCTGGTGGGTTCCACGTGCGAGCCGTGCGCGGCGCACACCTACAAAGACACCGCCGGCAACGGCACGTGCGCGGATTGCTGGCCGAACTCGCACGGCGCGTACGCGGTGCAGTGTTCCAGCCTCACCAGCTTCAATCGCGCAGAGTTGGATAAAATCAATTTGGGATCAATTGCGTGGAATATTGCCGATAATGGAGGATTCACTGCTGTAATGAAGGTAAAATTTGAGGGAGATCCGGCAGACGGTCAATGGAATCGTTTATTCGAATTTGGTAAAATGGATGGTGCTAACACGATCTGGACAATATCTCTTCATCAATATAGTACTAACAATGATTTGAACTTGAATCTGAATTACAATGTGGACAATTCAGGACTGGTAACGTGTAGAAATGCTAATTACGACTACACTGGTGGCAGTCAGACAACACCCATCACATATGGGACATGGCACACAATCGTTGCACGTTATCGTAATGCTGACAAACAGGCATTTGTGAGTGTGGATGGTGTCGCTCGCACTAAGACATGCTCTGCTACCAACTTTCCGAATTATGTGGCATCTGAAAACTGGATTGGAGGTCATTGGTCCAGTACTGCGGCAAGACACTTCAACGGCCAAATCGCTGGCCTGTTTGCCTTCGATCGCTACCTGGACGACGCGCAGGTGGCGGCGGTGGCTGCCGGCATTTCGACGGATGCGACGGAGATCCAAGACCACAGCACGGCTTGCTACGGAAACGCCGGCAGCGAGTGGTGCGCGTGCGACCCGGGGTTTTATGTCTCTGCCAGCGGCGTGTGCGCGGCGTGCACGGCGGATCACTACTGCGTGGGTGGCACGTCGTACGATCTCGACACCGGCGACCACGGCGCGCGCACCGCGTGTCCTGGGAACAGCACGGCGCCGGCAGGGGTGTCGAGTGAGGAGGATTGTGTGTGTGGGGGGGGGTTCGAGAAAATTGAAGGATCTGCATCGCCACCACCGCCACCACCGCCACCACCGCCACCACCACCACCTCTGCCGGGTTTGTTGCTGTTGTTGCTGTTGTTGTTGG
>MDSW01195221.1_pt1 | contig 19140 bp, 17 predicted proteins | sample 811171 | NCBI WGS metagenome assembly MDSW01 (sample SAMN05326641, study PRJNA326480) | marine metagenome | isolation source: seawater | place: Atlantic Ocean: North West | collected 2012 | reverse complement strand
TTTTAGAAGTTAAAAATCTGAATATAAGTTACCCAACAAGAAAAGAAACAATTGTTGCAAGTAAAAATGTTGAATTTAAATTGAAAAGAGGTGAAATACTGGGAATTGTTGGAGAGTCTGGCTCTGGGAAATCAACAATTGCTAATGCCATAATAAACCTAATTGATCCTCCGGGTGAAATCACAAATGGCTCTATAAAGATTGATAATAAGGAACTACGAAATAACGAAGAAATTATTCAGCAGATAAGAGGAAAAAAAATCGGTTTTGTTTTTCAGGATCCACAAACATCATTAAATCCATTATTCAAAATTAAAGATCAACTAATTGAAACTATTCAAACACATCTAGATCTCAATTATAAGGATTCATTTGAGAGATCTATTAAACTTTTGAAAGAAGTTGGAATAGAAAATGCTGAAAAAAGGATTGAGGACTATCCACATCAATTTAGCGGAGGCATGCGTCAAAGAGTTGTTATTGCTTTGGCTATTAGTTGTGAGCCAGATTTAATTATAGCGGATGAACCAACAACTGCTTTAGATGTAAGTATTCAATTTCAAATATTAGAATTACTCAAAGATCTTACAAAAAAAAGAAATCTTGGAGTAATCATAATCACTCATGATATGGGCGTCATTGCTGAGACGACTGACAAAGTTATAGTTATGAGACATGGTTTAATTGTTGAGCAAGGAAATACTCGTGATTTATTAACAAATCCTAAGTCTACCGAAGCAAAAAGTTTAGTAATTTCTGTTCCTCCAACAAATAAAAAGATTGATAGATTTAAACTTATAAGCCCCGATGGAAAAGAAATTACATCTAGCTCAGCTAATTTAACTAAAAATATTATTAAAACTTGGGGAATTAGAGAAAATAAAAACGAAAAATTACTTAAACTATCTAATGTTTCGAAAGTATTTGATGATGGGACTATTTCTCTATCAATTAATACTTCTTCTAGCTCTACTCGATCTCAAAACCAACGTGATGATGACAAAATTAAAGCAGTAAATAATGTTTCCTTTGAATTATTTGAAGGCGAAACATTGGGTTTAGTAGGTGAATCTGGTTCAGGAAAATCCACAATTGCAAAAATCATAACTGGGTTAGTAAGACCAACTGAGGGTGATATACAATACAATGATATCTCTCTTTATAATTCAAAAAGAAAATATCAAATATCTAAGAGTAGGGGACAAATACAAATGATATTTCAAGATCCATATTCTTCATTAAATCCTAGATTCAAAGTTAAAGATATTATTTCTGAACCTCTAAAATTCTTTCAAAAAAATATAACAAAAAATGAATTAAATCAGAATGTTTTTGATTTGATCGATATTGTCGGTATGACAAGGCAATCATTAGATCGATATCCACATGAATTTTCAGGAGGACAAAGACAAAGAATTTCAATTGCTCGTGCTTTAGCTACTAGACCACGATTATTAATATGCGATGAACCTACATCTGCATTGGATGTAAGTATACAGGCTCAAATATTAAACTTATTAAAAGATATTCAAGATGAATTACATTTAACAATGTTATTTATTAGTCATGATCTTCCGGTTATAAGGCAAATGTGTAACAGAATTGTTGTTTTAAAAAATGGCATTGTTTGTGAAACTAATGAGACTGAAAAATTATTTAACAATCCAACTCATCAATACACTCAAGAACTTATTAGGTTAATGCCTAAAATTGAGTCAATATATTGATAAGATAGTGACTGCGTATATATCACTTCTTATTGTTTCTTTCACTGCTGCAACAATAGTACCGTTCTCATCAGAAATTTTATTAGCTACTTTGATCACAACAAAAGAATATAATTCTTTATTACTTTTAATGTTAGCCTGTATTGGAAATATTTCAGGGTCAATTGTTAATTGGATTTTAGGATATTATGCTGCTTATTTTACAAAAAAGAAATGGTTTCCCATAAAACAAAATCAAATTGAGCAAGCAACAAAATTTTTTAATAAATATGGAAAGTGGTCGCTTCTACTTGGATGGTTGCCAGTTATTGGGGATCCACTTACTTTTGTTGCTGGTACTTTGAGATATTCCTTTATACCCTTTTTAATTTTAGTATCGATTGGCAAAGCTGGAAGATATTTGGTAGTATATTTTTCAACATTATGGACAATTAATTTTTTTTAAATTTTTATGGAATTTGACTTTCAAATTATCTTATTTTTATTAGGACTCTTAGTAGGTATAATTATTATATCTTTTTTGTTTTTTTTATTTAATTTCAAAAGAAAGAATGAGAATATCGAAAATTATGATTTGGATTCTTTAAAAACGAATATACAGTCAATACAACAATCACTTCAAAATTTTAATCTAGCTCAAGATCGTATTGAAAATACCTTAATAAGAGGAGGGGCCCAACATCAAGGTCCATGGGGAGAGTTTGTTCTCAAAAATATATTGGATAGTGTAGGTCTGCGTGAAGGAGAAGAATATGAAACTCAAAAAGCCTTTAAAGATAGTGAAGGTAATTTGCAAAAACCAGATGTAATAGTTCATATGCCAGGAAAAAGAGATATTATTATAGACTCAAAAGTATCTTTAAGTGCTTGGCATGATTACTCAAACACAAAAGATAAAAATGAAAAAAATTTACATTTAAAAAAATTTCTTGATGCAGTAAAAAATTTTGTAAGAGATCTGAGTAAAGATAATTATTCAAATCTTTATGAGATCAACTCTATTGATAATGTTTTAATGTTTATCCCTATAGAACCTGCATTACTAACACTTTACAATGATGGTGTTAAAATTATTGAAGAAGCTTGGAATAAAAAAATTATTATTGTTGGCCCCTCAACTTTACCTTATCTTCTTAAGGCAGTTGAAAATATGTGGCGCTTAGATAAACAAACAAAAACTATTAAGGATATAGCTTCTAGTGCTACAGATATTTATGACAAAACTGTTAATGTTTATGATTCATTTAAGCAAGCGGAGCAATCTATTGATAAGGCGAAAGCTAAAATGGAAGAAGCAAAATTAAGATTGCAAGATGGACCAGGAAGTTTAACAAAAAAAATCCAGAAAATGAAAAAAATTGGTCGTTTAAGTCCAAAAAAAGAATTGCCAGATGAAGGTGAGGATGACATAAATTAAAAACAATTCTTTAATTTATGCCAAGTTTTGATGTTGTTAGTAGACTAGATTTTCAAGAAATTGATAATGCTATTGGAAATACTACTCGTGAAATAACGAATAGGTATGATTTTAAGGGTTCTGACACTTCTATAGAGCGTAAAGATGAAAATCTTACTGTTATTAGCGATGATGAATTGAAAATTAATCAGGTGCATGATTTAATCATTACACATTTGGTACGTCGCAAAATTGATCCTTTATGTTTAGCAAAAGAAAATCTAGAAAAAGCTGGTGGCAATAAAATAAGGCAAACATACAAATTAGTTGAAGGAATAGAGCAACAAATAGCAAAAAAAATTGTTGCTGATGTAAAAAGTTCTAAAATAAAAGTTCAAGTAAAAATAAATGGAAATGAATTAAGAGTTGAAGGTAAAAAGAAAGATGATCTTCAAACTGTTATGAATATGATAGAAAATTTAAAAATTGGTATTCCAATCCAATTTATAAATTTTAGAGATTAATTTTAATGATAACTTGGGAATTAATTATAGCTATTAGTGCATATAATTTTGTTATGTATGCGACTCCCGGTCCAAATAATAGTATATTAACAGCCTCTGGCGTTAAATTTGGTTTTAATCGGACTGTGCCAAATATTTTTGGAATACCTACAGGCCATGGCTTACAACTAGCTTTAGTATGTTTTGGTCTTGGAAGCTTGTTTACTCAATTTCCAATTCTTCTTGATATTTTGAGATATGTTGGTGCAGCCTATATTTTATATTTAGCCTACAAAATGTTTGGCTCATTAAACATATCTGGAAAAACTGAAGAAAAATCAAGACCATTAAAATATTATGAGGCTGTTTTATTTCAATTTGTTAATCCAAAAGCCTGGGTTATTTGTATTACTGCTGTTAGCCTTTTTTATCCAGAAAAACAAAATATTATAATAGGAACTGCATTCATGGTTGTTATGTCTACTATTATAAATATTCCTTCCATCAGTATATGGGCATTTGCAGGGAGTGTTATAAGACAATATTTGAATAATGAAAAATTTAAGAAACTTGTAGAATTTGTGTTGGCTGCACTGTTAATTGGAACAGCTGTCTCTGTTCTTCTTTATAAAGCTTAGCTAAGAGGGATTTTTACATACTCACCAACAACATTATATCCTTTTATTACAGCAGTTCGTTGCATTATTAGTTTATACCATTTTAAAACATTAGGATATTTTTCAAGATCTACTTTATGAATTTCAAATCTTGCAATCCATGGCCAGGTTGCAATATCAGCAATAGAATAGACTTTTCCTAAATATTGATGCTTACTAAGTCTTTTATCAAGAGTTTCATAAACTCGTTTAACATATGCTTTATATTTTTCTTCTGCAAACTTACTTTTGCCAGCATTATAATGGAGGAATTGATGAGCTTGACCTAGATAAGGACCAACTTGAGAAATTTGAAAAAAAAACCATTCCATTATCTCAAAATAATTTTCTTTATCTAAAAATTTTTTGTATTTGTTTGATAAATACATCATTATTGCACCTGACTCAAAAATAGTGGTACCTGTTTCCTTATCATTAATTATAGGAATTTTATTAGATGGAGAAATTCTTGAGAATTTTTCAAAAAATTGCTCATTATTATCAATATTAATAGGAATCACTTTATAAGGAACTTTTAACTCTTCTAACAAAATACTTATTTTTCTCCCATTTGGAGTTGGCCATGTGTATAATTCAATCATTTCTGGATTTATTCTATCGTTATTTATATAAACTGTACTATATCTTTAGAAAAAATGAACCAAAATTATAATAAAATAATTCAACTTGCTTGGCATGATAAAACATCTTTTGATGAAATAGAGAAAAAATATGGGAAATCTGAAAAAGAAGTAATTAAAATAATGCGGACTTTTTTAAAAACCTCATCATTTAGATTATGGAGAAAAAGAGTAACAGGTCGTCGTTCTAAGCACTTAAAAAAATCTCAAATTATATCTAAATTTGAAAATCACAAATTGCGAATAAATGAAATTATTTAATATTATCATTTTTCTTATTTTGATATCATGTTCAATTAAGGCAGATCAGTTTGACCCTCGCTTAACAAATTTATTTCAACAATTACAGTCTTCAGAAAATGATACTCATATTAATAAAATCACAAATGAAATTTGGGATATTTGGCATGAAACAAATGATTATAATATTCAGCCTGACTTTAACAGAGGTATTGAATCAATGAGGAGGAACGATCTTTTAAGATCAATTTCTTTTTTTACCCGTGTTATAGAAAAAAAACCTGAATTTGCTGAAGCTTGGAATAAAAGAGCTACAGTTTATTTTATGATTGGGGATTTTGATAAGTCAATGTTAGATATTAAAGAAACTCTAAAATTAGAACCTCGTCACTTTGGCGCCATGGATGGAATGGGTTTAATTTTTATGCATTTAAAGCAATATAACGAAGCAATAAAAATATATGACAAAATGCTTGAAATTTTTCCAAATAGTCAAAACACTAAAAATAAAAAAAAATTAATGAAAGAATATTTATCAAATCCAGCTTAAAATCATTCTTCTATTTTTAATAATTTTTCTACAAAAGAATTAATCCCTTCCTCAAAAAGCTTTTTTATGTCTTTAGGTTCATTTCCATCATTAAGATTAAAAACTTTCTCATCAACTAAAATTTGAGGATCCTCAATATTTCCTTTCAATTCTGCTTTTATAAAAATTTCATCATTTTTATAAAAATTAATTTTTCCATCAATAATATTCTGAGTAAAATCAAAAGTCCCATTTAAAGATGACTTACCAGTTTTATTATGAAAAATGATATTATTAAAAATAATCAAACCATTATTCAGTTCTATTTTACCATCAATTTTTGTAGGTATATCAGAAAAATTTGTTAGTATAAAATTTATAGAACTGCTTGTCGTATTTAAACTAGGAAGTTTTTCGGAAAATAAAGATAGTAACGCAGCACCAAACCTCTCCTCATCAGATGCTACAAAAAACAAAGATCCTGAAATTTTAACTACCCCTTTTAAAGATTTTAAAAAATCCTGATTATTTTCTGAAATTCCCTCAATTATAAATTCATTTGATGATAATTTTATCTTTAACCGATCCCATGAAGCTAAATTTGCTTGTTTAAATAGAGCATTTAATGAAATATTTTTAAATTTACCTTTAAAATCAAAATTATTGTTAAAATTAATAACTCCCTTTGCTTGTACTTCTCCCTCAAAAAACCTTGAGTTAATATTAGCAAAATTTAACTTATCACTTCTATAACTGCCTAAAGTTTCAAAGTTATTAAATTTAATTCCCTCAAAATCTACTTCATTAGATTTTATTGAAAAATTAAGAGGGTTCCAAGGATTATAGTCCTTGTTGATAGTAATATCAGCATTTTTAAAAATTAAATTTTTTTTATAATTTGAAATCGTGGCATTTGAGTTTTTATATTCAATCTTAGGATATATTTCTAAAGAAGTTTCGCCAACTGAATCAATAGATAACCCTGTTTGATTTTGTATCAATAAAATCAAATTGTTTAAATCAAATTTATCTTTTAAAGAAAAAAAAATTATGATTATTATTATTGCAATAGAAGCAACAAAAACAAAAATTTTGTTCATTTATCCTTTCATTTTTTCATTTCTTGGATCATGCAGTGGTTTAAGTAAAAGTTTAGCTTCATACTTGATTTTAGCAACTTCTATTTCAAAAATGCCTTCATCAGCAGTTTTTTTGTCAATTTCTGCATCAATATATCCGAATGCCATATTTTGATTATAACAAAAAGAAAAATTCCCTGAAGTTGTCTCACCAACAATATTTCCATTATAATAAATAGGCTCATCATGTAAAAGTAAAGGATTGCCAGGTTCTGAATTTTTAAGAGTAAACATTGCGAATTGTTTTTTAATTTTAGATTTGATTGAAATTAAACTTGATTTTCCAATAAAATCATTTTCTTTATCTAATTTTACAGCAAATCCAAGACCTGCCTCAAATGGATTTTCAGCAGGAGTGATATCATGACCCCAATGTAAGTAACCCTTTTCCATTCTCATGATATCCATCGCAAGTCTTCCTGAATGAACCAAGTCATAATTTTCACCAGCTTTAACTATTAGTTCATAAATTTTTTTAGATTCATTTTGAGGAATGTACAACTCCCAGCCCAATTCGCCCACATATGACAATCTTTGAAATAATATCTCTATATTATTAATTTTAATTGATCTTGCTTTTCCAAAAGGAAATTTTTTATTATCAAACTCTTCTCCAAAAATATCTGTAAGTAGCAATCTACTTTTAGGTCCAAAAATTCCAAAGCAAGATAAATCTTCTGTTATATCTTTAAAAGTTGTATCTTTATCAAGGTATTTTAATATATGTTTTTTATCATGCTCTCTAACCCCTGATCCTGTTACAATTCTATATTTATTTTCATCAATGCAAGTTATTGATAAATCAGTTTCAATTCCTCCATTTTTATTTAGCATTTGGGTGTATGTTACTGAGCCCTTTTGATTTTTAATATTATTTGCGCACAAATATTGTAAGGACTTATAAGCATTCTCTCCTTCTATTTCGAATTTTGCAAAGGGAGTTAATTCAAACAATCCTACTGACTCTCTTGTATTTTTAGTTTCATGTTTTGCTGATTCATACCAATTTTGATACCTGTAACTATAATCAAATTCAGGTTTATTATTGTTTAAAGCGTACCACAATGGACTTTCAAATCCAGCAACTTGTCCAAAGCAAGCTCCTCTTTTTTTTAATTCTTCATGATATGGAAAAAGCTTTTTATTTCTTGAAGTTTTTAACTGTTTGTAAGGCCAATGCATGGCATATTGATTTCCTAAACTTTCAGCTGCCCTTTCAACAATAAAATCAGTTTCTGAATGAAATTTTTCAAACCTGGTAATATCAAGTGAAAAAACATCTTCACTAACACCATTATTTATCATCCATTCAGCTGTAACTTTTCCTGCACCTCCAGCACTTACAATACCAATACTATTAAAACCACAACATACAAATAAATTCTTAATTTCAGGTGTTTCACCTAAAAGATAATTAGAATCAGGTGTAAAAGACTCAGGACCATTGAAAAATTTTCTAATTCCAACTGTTTCAAGTTCAGGAATTCTACTTATTGCATTCATCAAATAAGGTTCAAAATGATCAAAATCTTCTGGAAGTTCTCCAAATGAGAAGTCTTCTGGAACTTTATTTGTTTTTGTAAATGCAGGTTTAGCATTTGGCTCAAAAATTCCGACTAAAAACTTACCTGCATCTTCTTTAATATATAAACAATGATTATAATCCCTTAAAACTGGAAGCGCTCTATCAAGATTTTTAATAGGTTCTGTTAAAATGTAAAAATGTTCAACTGGATATAAAGGAACACTTACATTTATATCTCTTGCAATTTGTCGAGACCACATTCCAGAAGCGAGTACAACATACTCACATTCAATTTTCCCCTTAGTAGTTTCAACACCTTCAATTCTATTATTCTTTGTTAAAATTTTTTTAACAGAACAATTTTCAATAATTTTTGAACCAAGAAGTTTAGCAGCTTTGGCCAAAACATTTGTAACTCCAATTGGATCAGCTTGACCATCATTTGGTATATAAACTCCCCCTATGACATCGTTTATGTTAATTGGTGGATATAATTCTTTAATTTGTTCTTTTGTAACTTCATTAGCTTCTACATTAAATAACTGAGCTGTTGTAACATGCCTTTTGAGTTCATCTAATCGACCTTCAGAAGTAGCAACAGTTATTGAGCCGTTTTGCTTTAGACCCGTAGATAAACCAGTTTCTTTTTCAAGATCTTTATATAAATTTAATGAATGATTTCTTAATTTTGTAATAGTTGCTGAAGATCCTAGTTGTCCAATTAATCCAGCGGCATGCCATGTTGTACCGGAAGTTAATTCATTTCTTTCAAGCAATGTCACATCATTCCAGCCGAACTTCGCTAAATGATATGCAACTGAACAGCCAGCTACACCGCCTCCAATTACAACAACTTTACTTGCAGATGGTATACTTTTTGTCATAAAATTTATAATCCTAGTTTTTCTACGTGGGTTTCAAATAAAAAAATTAATTCATCTTGATTAATATCATCTATAGACGAAGGTTTCCATCCTATATCATGAACTTTTTTGATAAGAACATTTTCAACCCCATTGTTGAAATCATCTCTATAGACAATATGCTGACTTAATTGATATTCCATTTCTAAACATTCTTTTAGTGATAGTGACCTTGCTTTTTTAAGCAATTCCAATGTAACTAACATACTCATTGGACATCGTTTTTTTAGTATTTTGAGAGTATTTTTTGCAAAATCACTATTAGAATTTTGCAATTTTTCAAAAATTTCTTTTATTGTACCATTAAAGACGTTTTCAATAAAATCTAGATTATGTAAAATATCATTTTTTTTTACAGTTATATTTTCAGAAATTGGAAGACTGCCTTTTTTAATATAATGATCTATTACGTTTGATAAATTTGAACTATCAAAATAATGTGTAGCCAATCCAAACTGCATAACTTCATTTGCACTTACTACTTGTCCTGTTAATCCTAAAAAAACACCAATTTTTTTTTTCAATCTTGAGAGAAAATAACTTGCGCCTACATCAGGAAAAAAACCAATAGCTGTTTCAGGCATTGCAAATTTAGTATTTTCTGTGGCTATTCTTAAGTTTCCATAAATTGATAGACCAACACCACCTCCCATTACAATACCATCCCAAATACTTAGATAAGGTTTCTTAAATTTGCTTATCATATAGTTAAGTTTATATTCTTTATTAAAAAAATTTTTTTTTAATTGTGAATCAATTGAAGAACGGAATAAAGATTTTACATCCCCACCAGCACAAAAAGCTTTACCCTGTCCTTTTAACAAAATTCTTTCAATATTTTTATTTGAATTCCATTCTTTTAACTTTTCAAAAAACAAACTAGCCATTTCTAGATCCAATGCATTCAATGCTTCGGGTCTATTTAATTTAACTATTCCAGTTTTATTGTTTACTTCAAATATTATCGAATTATTCAATTTTTTAATTCCAAAATTTTATTTGTTAAACCAACTTGTTTTGATTTTAAACGATTTATCTCATCTCTAATTTTAGCAGCATCTTCAAATTCTAACTTAGAGGCATACATTTTCATTTTTTTATCCAATTCATCTATATATTTATCTAAATCTTTTCCAACAAGTTGCTTAGTATTTTCTATTTCTATAGTTACATGATCCTGGGCAGCAACATTTTCTAAAATTTCATCTATATTTTTTTTAATACTTAAAGGAGTTATGTTATTTTTTTTGTTGAAAGATAGTTGTTTTTCTCTTCTTCTATTAGTTTCTTTAATTGCTTCATTCATGCTTTTTGTTTTATTGTCAGCAAACATAATTACTTTGCTATCTACATTTCTTGCCGCTCTTCCAATCGTTTGTATTAAACTAGTTTTTGATCTAAGATAACCTTCTTTATCTGCATCTAAAATTGCAACAAGGGCGCATTCTGGTATATCCAATCCTTCCCTTAATAAATTTATTCCTACTAGAATATTAAATACTCCCAGACGCAAGTCTCTGATAATAGCTATTCTTTCCAAAGTATCTATGTCAGAATGTAAATATCTAACTTTTAAACCAGCTTCATGCATGTATTCTGTCAGATCTTCTGCCATCTTTTTTGTTAGAGTAGTTATCATAGCGCGATAACCACTATTAATTGTTTTTTGACATTCATCAATCAGACGATCTATTTGATGTTTTGTTGGAAGAATTTCAATATTGGGATCAACAAGTCCTGTTGGTCTAATAACTTGTTCTATAAATGAACCGCCGGTTTTGTTTAATTCATATTCACCAGGTGTTGCACTTACAAATATAGTTTGTGGACGCATAGCATCCCATTCTTCTCTTTTTAAAGGTCGATTATCTAAACAACTTGGCAATCTAAATCCATATTGAGAAAGTGTTGATTTTCTTGAAAAATCACCTTTGAACATTCCTGCTATTTGACTACATGTAAGATGACTTTCATCTACAAATAAAAGAGCATCTTCAGGAATGTATTCATATAGAGTGGGTGGTGGCTCACCTGGTTTTCTTCCTGACAAGTATCTTGAATAATTCTCTATTCCACTACAACTTCCTGTGGTTTCAATCATTTCAAGATCAAAATTCGTTCTTTCTTCAAGTCTTTGTTTTTCTAGTAATTTTTTTTCAACATCAAATACATCTAGTTGTTTTTTTAAATCTTCTTTAATTTGACCTAAAGCCTTTTTAATTGTTGGCTTAGGAGTAACGTAATGAGAATTAGCAAAAATACGAATCTCATTCAAGTCTTGGATCTTTTCTCCTGTAAGAGGATCTACTTCAATGATACTTTCAACTTCATCACCAAACATTGAAAGCTTCCATGATAGATCTTCATAATGAGAAGGAAAAATTTCTAAAATATCTCCTCTTGCACGAAAACTTCCTCTTTTAAAATCCATATCTCTTCTTTTATATAAAAGCTCTACTAGCTTTCTAATGATTAATTCACGACTTATATTTTGATTTTTTTCTATTTTAAATGACATAGAAGAATAAGCATCAACTGAGCCCAAACCATAAATGCAAGAAACTGATGCTACAATTATTGTGTCTCTTCTCTCTACAAGAGATCTAGTTGCAGAATGTCTAAGTCTATCAATTTGTTCATTAATAGAAGATTCTTTTTCAATATAAGTGTCAGATCTAGGTACATAAGCTTCAGGAGTATAATAATCATAGTAACTAACAAAATATTCTACTTTATTATTTGGAAAAAGACTTTTCATCTCACCATATAATTGAGCTGCAAGAGTTTTATTAGGTGCCATAATTAAAGCAGGTCTTTGGAGAGATTCAATAACTTTTGCCATTGTAAAAGTTTTACCTGATCCAGTTACACCTAGTAAGACTTGTTCTTTGTCACCGCTATTTATGTTTTTTACAATTTCTTTAATTGCAGACGGCTGATCCCCACTTTCTTTAAAATCACTAACGATTTTGAATGGAGTTTTAGATGAGGGTATCAGTACATTTTCTAATTTTGTTGCAGCTTTCATTTTTTATTAATGTAGTCTCTTATATAATTATAACTAGGTAAAAATTTTCCATTATATGTAATAGTCGCTTTTTTAATTCTCCCATCATCTTGCTGAATTATATAGGGTAAAACATGATTAACTAGTCCATTCCCAAACTCTTCACTTGAATCCCTAGGCAATTCTGAAGGCAAATTATCAACAGCCATAATCGCTAAATCATTATAATTTTTTTCAACTTCTTTAAAAGTTTCAATATTTAAGTAAAAATAAGGGTCTTTGATAGTTGTTGATCTTATTGTTGTTGGAATAGAGCCATTAATATCACATGTAATATCTCCTATTACTTCAAGTTTTTTAAAATTAAAAAGATCTTTTTTTTCAAATAATTTTGGTGACTTTGGATCCCAATAATGAGAACTAATAAGTAAATTGATATTTTGCATGTAAGAACCCAACTGAGATTTATATAAATTTGGAAATCTAATAAAATGTTGTAAGTCAAACTGTTTATTGTCTTTTGAAATTACATATTTAGAAGTTGGTAAGTTACAATAATAGGATGATAGATTGTTAGCTGATATACACTCTTTTGGAGTAATATTTTTTAAGTTTGTTAGTTTTAAGAATTCTAAGACACCTTTGGCAACTCTTCCATCACCAGTAACTAGTATTTTTAAATTTTTGAAATTTTTTTTTTTAATATTTTCAATTAGTTTTTCATATGAATCTAATTCATACGCACGTGGCATTTGTTCTTGATTAGTTTTAAGTAGATACAAGTTAAGAGAATTGTAACAGCCAACAATACCTGCGAATCTCCCAAAACCTAAATATCTTCTACTAAGATTATCCCTTATATTTTCGTAGTCTATAAGAGTAATATTCTTACTTTGGATTTCATTTAATAGTTTTTTTTTATCCATGCCAGGCGTACCTTGAGCTACTGCTGAGTTATCTTCTTGAATTTTGGCTGTATGAGAAAAAAAAATATAAGTTTTGTTGGGAATAAGTCTATTTGGCTCTATTTCTTTTACACCTAAAATAATATCACATTCGCTTAAATTCTCATCAATTATTGCGCTCTCTTTTTCATATTCATCATTACTAAAACAACGGGTTTCTGATGGCTGTACTATAATTTTTGTATTATTAAATTTATTTAATAGCGATTTTACATTTTTAGGAACTAAAGGAGTTCTTTTATCATCCGTTCTGGATTCTCTTATTATACCAATTTTGAACATTTATTGATGAATTATTTTAATAGAATTTTCAAACAATATGTTAAACAAATAATCAATATTATTTTTATCTGAAATTGAAGATTGAATCCCAGTTGGGATTTTATTTTGAATCATTAATTCTATTGCTCCTGATAGTGTTATTGAAACAAGCTTAGCCATGGCAGTGTTTTCACCTGTTCCTTTTTCATCAATATGATAATATTTACTCCACATAACTCTATTTTCTTGTTTTGCTTCTAATTTTACCCATAAAACTACCCTGTCTTCTTCATTTTTTTTATACTGATAGGAGTTCCATAATTCGTCACTTTTTTTCACAATCTTTTCGTCTAAATCCGAATCTTTTTTATTAAGTATCTCAAAAATTTCACTCCAAGCTCGGCCCCATCCTTCCAAGCGCAATGTTCCTCTTATGAATTCTTCAATTTTCCAACTTTTTGGAAACATATATTGATCAATATAGGGAAGTGAATCTCTATTAGGATAGGCTTCAAATGTTTCATTGTTAATAGAATAATTTTTTATATATTTATATGGAGTCTTTGAATTTTCCACAAAATTTTCTATGAATTTTGCTTCACTATTTAATGCTTTAATTACCCCAACAGGGGACCAACTAAACTTATATTTAAAATCATTTGCTAATGCTGGAATTCCTCCACAGTAAGAATGGTAAGAAACAGACAAGTCTTGGTAATTTTTTTCTTTTAGATCATTAACTAACAAATGAGTAAAAAAATGATCTATACCAGGATCTAGACCTACTTCATTTAATATAACTAAATTATTTTTTTTTGCTTCTGAATTTAATTTTTTTATTTCAGGCGAAGTATAGCTTGTTGTTACAAAATGAGATTTTTTAAGTATGCATAATTTTGCAATTTCTAAATGCATGTTTGCTGATAATTGTGATACAACTATATCATTTTCTTTAATTTGTTTTTCTAAATCAATAAAATCATATTTTTGTGCTTTTACCTGCTCTGATTTTACATGATCAATACTTTTTTCTGCCTTAGATAAAGTTCTATTCCAGACAATAAGTTTAAAATTTTTTGCAGCCAATCTTCGAATTCCAGGTATTGAAGATAAGCCAGCTCCTAACCAATGAATAGTTCTCATAAATTTATCATATTTTATTTTATTTTGATAATTACTACATTATTATTACAATAAATAATATGGATTTTCTGTTTATAATTTTTGGTATTATTTTTTTATTAACAGGTTTGTTTTCAGGTTTTATAGCAGGTCTTTTAGGAGTAGGAGGAGGTATCATTATTGTTCCTATTACTTACTTTGTGTTATTAAATTTAGGATACAACACAAATATAATAATGCATGTAGCTATTGCTTCTTCCTTAGGAGTTATAGTTTTCACCTCACTATCTTCAATTTATTCTCATATTAAATTTCAAAATATAGATTTTTATGTAATAAAAAAATGGTTTTTAGGAATAATTACTGGTTCATTAATAGGATCATATTGTGCCAGCTTAATAAATACATATTACTTAATTATTATTTTTGTTACTCTGTTGTTTTTACTTTCTTTAAATATGTTTTTTCAAAAAAAAACTATAATTATAACTAATGAATTTCCTCATAGTTCTCTGAAAAATTCATTTATTAGTAATTTAATTGGTTTTTTGTCAGCATTAATAGGGATAGGTGGCGGAAGTTTTAGTGTTCCAATACTATCAGCCTATAAAAAACCAATTCACAAAGCTGTTGGAACATCTGCTTGCATAGGATTTTTTATAGCATTTCCAGCAGTCATTTCTTACGCACTATTAGGAAGAAATATCAGTGATTTACCGCCTTATTCTATTGGATATGTAAATTTAACAATTGTATTCTTAACCGCTTCAACAAGTATTTTTTCAGCAAATATTGGAGCAAAATTATCTACTAGAACTAAAACATCAACGCTAAAAAAAATATTTGCTGTTTTTTTATTTTGCACATGTATAAGTCTTATTATTGAACATTTTATTTATTAAATTTTATGAATTTATTAGCTGATAGATTAGGCCGAATTAAACCTTCAATGACTGTTTCAATTAATATTAAAGCTAATGCTTTAAGAGCCCAGGGTAAGGATGTGCTTGTTTTGGCTGCTGGCGAACCTGATTTTGATACACCATTGAATATAAGAGAGGCAGCAAAAAAAGCCATGGATGAAGGAGAAACAAGATATGTTCCTGGCCGAGGCACTCCTAATTTACAAACAGCTATAATAAATAAATTTAAGAAAGATAATAATATTTCTTATAGTAAAGAAGAAATCATGGTTGGAGTTGGTGGCAAGCATATTATTTATAATGCTATGATGGCAACTCTTAATCCAAAAGATGAAGTTATAATTCCCTCTCCTTTTTGGGTTAGTTATCCTGATATTGTTCTTCTTGCTGATGGAATTCCAGTTATTGTTAAGTGTGGATCTGAAAAAAACTTTAAAATCACACCTTCACAACTTGAAGAAAATATAACTAATAAAACAAAATGGCTGATGCTAAATAGTCCAAGCAATCCAACTGGAGCAGTATATTCTAAAGATGAACTAAAAAATCTTAGCAAAGTCTTATTAAAATATCCTGAAATATATATTCTAACCGATGATATTTATGAAAAAATAATTTATGAGAATATTGAATTTCATACATTAGCTTCTGTTGAACCTAAATTAAAAAATCGCATTTTAACATTAAATGGAGTTTCAAAAACTTATTGTATGACTGGTTGGAGATTAGGATATTGTGGTGGACCTAAAGAAATAATTGCAGGTATGAATAAAATCCAATCACAAAGTAATACTTCAACTTCATCTATTTCAATGGCAGCAGCTGTAGAAGCATTAAATGGAGATCAAGATTTTATAATGAAACATAATAACGAATTTATACAAAGACGTGACCTTGTAGTTAAGAGTTTAAATGCCATTGATGGCATTTCTTGTCAAATTCCTGAAGGAGCATTTTATGTTTATCCAAGTTGTGCTGGCATTATTGGAAAAAAAACAAAAAATGGAGATATAATAAAAAATGATGAAGATTTTATGAATTTTTTGTTAGAAAGTGAAGGTGTAGCAGGAGTTCATGGAGCTGCATTTGGCTTATCACCTTATTTTCGTCTGTCTTACGCTACTGATAAAAATACCTTAATCGATGCCTGTGAGAGAATAACTAGGGCTTGTAAAAATCTTAGTTAAGATCTTTATCTGCAATTACTTCAGCAATTCGAAGCAAATTTGTGCTGCCTGCATTGCCAAAAGGAATTCCTGCAGTTATCACTACAGATTCCCCAGGTTCTGCAATTTTTTTATTTTTAACTATTGAGCATGCTATGCTTACCATTTCTTTTGTATCATTGGCATCCTCAGCATGACATGAATTAACACCCCATGCAATTTGAAGTTTACGACTGGTAGCTAAATTAGGCGAAATCCCTACAATTTGTACAGGCGCTCTTTCTTTTGACATCCTTAAAGTTGTGCCGCCTGATACTGAAAAAGTAATGATAGCTTTTGCTTGAGCATTTTTTGCGATTGTATAAGCCGCGTTAGTAATTGCTTCAGTACTGTTAATTCTTTTTGATACTAAGTTTTCTGAATGTCCAGATAAATCATAGTTTTCTTTGTCAATTTCAACACTTTCAATAATTTTGTTCATCATACTTACTGCTTCAACAGGAAAATTTCCAATTGCAGATTCGCCTGATAACATAACCGCATCAGCACCATCATAAATAGCATTTGCTACGTCTGAAGCTTCTGCTCTAGTGGGAGTAGGATTATCAATCATACTTTCTAACATTTGAGTTGCAACAACAACAGGTTTGCCAACTTTTCTACATTCATTTATAATTTTTTTCTGGATTGCAGGTAACGTTTCAGGAGGAATTTCTACACCGAGATCTCCTCTTGCAATCATTATTCCATCTGCTTCTTGAATAATATTTTTAATGTTTTTTACTGCAGAAGGCTTTTCTATCTTAGCTATAATAGCTGCCTTATTTCCAATTAATTTTCTCAACTCAATTACATCATCCACTGATTGAATAAAAGAGAGTGCAATCCAGTCGGCCCCCATATCTATAGCTTTATTTAAATCAATTTTATCTTTTGAAGTTAGAGAGGATATAGGCAGAATTGCATCAGGAATATTTACACCTTTATTATCTGATATTTCACAATCATTTAAAACTTCACTTGTTAAAGATTTATCGTCTTGTTTAATGATTTGCATTTTTATTTTACCATCATCAATCAAAATAATTGTATTTGGAGTTAAAATATCAAATATATCTTTATGTGGAAAATTAACTCTATTTTTATCACCAGGTTCATTATTTAGATCCAAAATAAATTTCTGTCCTTTTTTTAATTTAACTTTTTTATTTAAGAAATTTCCTATTCTTAATTTTGGACCCTGTAAGTCTGCTAAAATACAACTTGAATGATCATATTTTTCTTCTAGAAGTCTAACATATTCAATATTTTTTCTGTGATCTTCAATAGTGCCATGAGAAAAATTCAATCGAAAAACATCAGTTCCAGCTTTAAATAATTTCTCAATGACATTTGCATTGGAAGTTTTGGGTCCAAGTGTAGCTATAATCTTAGCTTTTCTGTTACGTTTCATAAAAATATATATATAATTTAAAAAACTAGATTGTAAGCTTTTTAAATTTTAATGAGGAATACATTATGAATGAACAAGATAAAAGAGAAATTTATGCTGATGTTTTAGAACATTTAATTTCTCATCTTCAAAAAAGAACTGATGTACAAAATATTGATTTGATGAATTTATCTGGATTTTGCAGAAATTGCTTATCAAAATGGTATGTTAAATATGCTAAAACTAGAAATATTGAAATAGACTATGAAGAGGCTAGGAAATTAATTTATGGTATGCCATACGGAGAATGGAAAAAAAAATACCAAAAAGAAGCAATTCAAGAGCAATTAGATAAGTTTAAAGAATAAAATATTAATATAATTTTTCTAAATCGTCTTTATATTTTTCTTTAACTTTAAATCTTCTAACTTTCATTGTTGGTGTCATCATATCATTTTCAATTGTGAATTCTTCATTAATCAATAGAAATTTCCTTATTCTCTCAATGACTGACAAATTTTTATTAATTTTCTCAACTGTATCATTCACCAACTTGATAAAATCTGCATCGTTATTTATGGATTTAATTTCGAATTTCTTATTATTTTCTTTAGCCCATTGTTTTAAAAATTCTCTTTCAGGAACAATTATTGCTACAAGGTAGTTTTTAAAGTCTCCGTGAACCATAGATTGAGAAATCATAGGCTCAATATTAAGTTTTTCTTCAATTCTAGATGGTGAAATATTATCTCCGCCAGCATTAACAATTATATCTTTTTTTCTATCTGTAATTTTGAGATATCCTTCTTCATCTAATTCGCCTATGTCACCAGTATGAACCCATCCATTAATAAGAGTTTTAGATGTTGCTTCAGGGTCATTCCAGTATCCATTCATAACATTTTCTCCAGATACTAAAATCTCTCCATCTTCAGCAATTTTTACTTTTGTTCCTTTAAAAATAGTTCCAACTGTATCAAGTTTT
>MDSW01121037.1_pt1 | contig 19142 bp, 19 predicted proteins | sample 811171 | NCBI WGS metagenome assembly MDSW01 (sample SAMN05326641, study PRJNA326480) | marine metagenome | isolation source: seawater | place: Atlantic Ocean: North West | collected 2012 | reverse complement strand
GCGTGAAAGAACGGTGTATGTAGCGGTAGCAGAAAACGCCCTAGCCAGGCATATAATGCGAGAGTCTGAACGGTTGGCGGGGTTCCGCCTTGCGGAAACGTTATGAAAGTTTTGGAAATATGAGCGATGAAAAAGAAGAGAAAAAGGTTGTTCTAAAAGCACGTCCAGGCCGACTGGAACTCAAAAAAACAGTGAATGCAGGGCAAGTGCGCCAGAGTTTTTCGCATGGCCGCACTAAATCAGTTTCTGTTGAGGTGCGTCGGAAACGAACCTTTACGCAGGGAGCCAGTGGTTCCATGGAGGAGGTTAAACGTCAGGCTGCTGAAAATGCAGTTAAAAAAGCAGCAACTGTCGAAAAGGCAAAATCTGCAGACTCAGAGACGCCTGATGAACAAGTATCTAGAAGTCCGACAGTCCTCCGAACCTTAACAGAGCAGGAAGCCGCTGCGCGGGCCAGAGCGTTGGAAGTTGCTCGTACAGACGATGCCAGCGCAAATAAAATTCTTGAACGAACCGTTGAAGGAGCCGCCGCTCGCCGTGCCGCTGCGAGAGAAGCAGAAGAAGTTCGCCAGGCAGACGAAGAAAGGCGCCAAGAAGAAGAGAATAGGAAGCTAGAGGAAGCTCAAGCGGCGAAACGGGCGGTTGAACAAGCTGAGAAGCTTAAGGAGCGCATGGCTGCCCGTAAGGCATTAGTTGATCCGGCTGATGTAGAAGTTGTGGAAAAAGAGCAGGAAGGCCGTTTAAAAAGAAGTGCTCCTCGTCCTGCAGAAAAAAGGCCAACTGCCCGTCGGCAGGAGCCCAGGAGACGCAGCGGGAAGTTGACCGTTGCTCAGGCGTTAAATGATGATGAAAGAGTTCGCAGCTTGGCATCTGTTCGTCGTGCCCGGGAGCGTGAGCGCCGAAATTTGCGGGCGCAGCCCCAAGAAACTGTAAAGATTGTTCGCGACGTTGTTGTTCCCGAAACTATTACGGTGCAGGAGCTTGCAAACCGTATGACAGAACGCGGTGTGGAGGTTATTCGAAGCTTAATGAAACTTGGGGTAATGTCGACCCTGCAGCAAACAATAGATGCCGATACGGCGGAACTTGTTATTGAAGAATTTGGCCACAAAATTCGCCGGGTAAGTGAGTCCGATGTTGAAATTGGTTTAAAGGGAGAAGAAGACCCAGAGGAGTTTTTGAAGCCTCGCGCACCTGTTGTTACTGTTATGGGTCATGTTGATCACGGCAAAACTTCGCTTTTAGATGCGCTTAGGTCTACAGATGTCGCGAGTGGAGAAGCCGGAGGAATTACCCAGCATATTGGAGCCTATCAAGTAGAGATTGAAGCTGGTGACAAAATTACATTTATCGATACGCCGGGGCACGCAGCTTTCACATCAATGCGCGCTCGTGGCGCCAACGTCACAGATATTGTCGTTTTGGTGGTAGCGGCAGATGACGGGATAATGCCACAAACCATAGAGGCCATAGATCACGCCAAGGCGGCGGAAGTACCCATAATTGTGGCAATTAATAAGATCGACAGACCTAATGCAGACGTTACTAAGGTACGCAACGGCCTTCTTCAACAAGAGCTTGTTGTTGAAGAAGTAGGTGGTGATATTCTTGCAATTGAGGTTTCTGCTACTGAGAAGATAAATCTCGATAAACTCAAAGAAGCTATTCTGCTTCAAGCGGAACTTTTGGAACTTAGAGCTAATCCTGATCGCCCGGCAGAAGGACTTGTTATTGAAGCCAATTTAGAAACAGGCCGTGGTGCCGTAGCAACAGTCTTAATTCAACGTGGATCTCTTTCCGTCGGTGATATTCTTGTGGCGGGTGCAGAGTGGGGTCGTGTACGGGCTATTTCAGATCACGATGGAACCCCAATTAAGGGGGCTGGCCCCTCGCAGCCGGTTGAGGTGATGGGTCTGAGCGGCGCCCCTTTCGCTGGCGAAGAGTTTGCGGTTGTTGAAAACGAACAACGTGCGCGGGAAATTACGGAATTTAGGCAAAGACGTGCTAGAGCGCAAAAGTCCGCTGCTGCGCCACGTGGAACACTCGAGCAGATGTTTTTGGAGATCGAAGCGGGCGAGCTGAAGGAGCTGCCTGTTTTGATCAAGGCGGATACGCATGGTTCAGTTGAAGCTATTACTAGTAGCCTTGAAAAAATAGGGACAAATGAAGTCGCCGTGCAAGTTCTCCATTCAGGCGTGGGCGGCATTAACGAATCTGATGTAGGTTTAGCACAAGCGTCCAACGCCTTTATTGTTGGCTTTAACGTTCGCGCAAATTCACAAGCAAGGGAACTTATTCGCAAAGAAAATATCGATATTAGGTATTATTCAGTGATCTATAATTTACTAGATGATATTCGCGAGATGTTAAGTGGTATGCTGGTACCTGAGAATAAAGAGACCTTTCTCGGAAATGCAGAAATTCTTGAAGTTTTCAGCATCAGTAAGGTTGGCAAGATCGCAGGCTGCCGGATCACGGAAGGAATGGTTAAGCGCGGTGCCGCAGTAAGACTGCTTCGTGATGATGTAGTCATCCATGAAGGAAGTCTCGGGACTTTGAAGAGATTTAAAGATGAAGTTCGTGAGGTTCGGGATGGAATGGAATGTGGTATGGCATTCGAAAACTATCAGGATATCAAGGCCGGCGATATCATCGAGTGTTTTGATGTCGAAGTGGTTGCTCGTTCTCTATAGAGTGTAGCTCTATATAACCGGGAGCGGAGTCGTTATGGTAAAAAGGCGGAATAGTGGCCAGCGCTCGGGTAGGGAGAGGACCCAACGGCAGTTGCGGGTTGGAGAACTTTTACGTCATGCCCTGGTCGACATTTTGATGCGTGATGAATTACGGGATCCCGATTTATCGGGGGTATCAATCACTATATCGGAGGTCCGCGTCAGTCCTGATCTTAAGAATGCTACAGCATTTATAATGCCGCTTGGCGGCAAGGAAGTAGAAAAGATTGTGGCTGCGTTGGAACGTGCTGCCCCATTTTTGCGTCGTCAAATAGGATCGTCTGCGACCATGCGTTATATGCCCGCGCTAAGTTTTGTTCCCGATGAAGCCTTTGATGAGGGTGAGAAAATAGAAATGCTTCTCCGCTCTACGGGCGATTCTCAGGTCCGGCGCGTTAATGATACTGATGATGATCTAAGTGAAAACTAAAAATGGCGAGAAAACGACGAGGCCAACCAATTCACGGATGGATCCCCATTGATAAACCATCGGGACTGACGTCAGCCCAAGCAACTTCAAAGGTACGTCGCATTCTTGATGCTGCGAAGGCGGGCCACGGTGGCACCCTGGACCCTATGGCGACAGGAGTTCTTCCGATTGCATTGGGTGAGGCAACCAAAACAGTTTCTTATGTCATGAACGGGAAGAAACGTTATAGGTTTACTGTTTCTTGGGGTGAAGAACGAACGACTGATGATTTGGAGGGTAAAATTATAACCATTAGTTGTAATCGCCCAACAAAACAAAATATTTTAGATGTTTTGCCTGAATTTATAGGTAGGATAGAACAGGTACCGCCAGACTATTCAGCAATTAAGCTTGATGGCAAGCGTGCTTATAATCTAGCCAGGGCAGGCAAAGAAATATTGATTTCCAAAAGAGCTGTTGTCGTTGACGAGTTTTCTTTGCTTGGAATAACGGATAAAGATCACGCTACTTTTGAGGTTGTCTGCGGCAAGGGGACCTATATTCGCAGTTTGGCACGAGATATTGCCCGACGCCTAGATACAGTTGGTCATGTTTCACAACTCCGAAGAATCCAATGCGGACCTTTTTCAGAAATAGATTCGATTTCACTGGAAACTCTTCAAACTCTAGTGCATAGTACGCCACCTTCTGCATATCTGCTTGACGTTGAGGCCGCGCTGGACGACATCCCGGCGCTTACCTTAAACGAAACTCAAGCCGATCACCTTCGACATGGGCGACCGGTGCGAGTTCAGGATACGGGAGGACGTTACTCTTTAGAGACTGGTTCGCTAGTTGAGGGGGAGGTCCTTTGTGCTAAGTCTGATGGTCAGGCTGTGGCATTGGCCCGATTAGCCGATGGTGAAATACGTGCGGTGCGGGTCTTGAACATTTAAATATAGGAGAAATTGATGTCGATTACGCAACAACGAAAGAGTGAGCTCATTAGAGAGTTTCGCCAGAATGATGAAGATACTGGTTCGCCGGAAGTCCAAGTTTCAATACTAACAGAACGAATCAACAATCTTACAGAACATCTCAAGGAACATAAAAAGGACCACCACTCGCGTCGTGGCTTACTAATCATGGTTGGCCAACGCCGTAGTTTGCTGGACTATCTTAATCGTAAGAATTTGCCGCGGTATCAGGATCTGATTAAGCGTTTGGGTCTGCGTCGCTAAATGTAGCGTAGATGCCTAGTGGCTTATCCGGCATGGGCTGGATGGCCGTGTTATCTCCATAGCGTCGTTATGTGAGATGATAGGAAGCAGAGCAAATGGGCTGCTGCTTCACGGTTGATGCGCATCTGGCGTCGTCAATCAGCAAGGAAGGAATAAAATTCATGTTTTCCGTACATCGAAAAGAAGTGATGTGGGGTGGGCGGAAGCTCGTCTTCGAAACTGGCAAAGTAGCCCGCCAGGCCGATGGGGCCGTTATGGTAACTTATGGAGATACTATGGTTTTGTGCACAGCTGTCGCACAAAAATCGCCGAAGCCGGGAATTGATTTTTTCCCGCTGACTGTTAACTATCAAGAAAAGACATTTGCTGCTGGGAAAATTCCAGGCGGCTTTTTCAAGCGTGAAGGACGTCCAAATGAAAAGGAAACGTTGACCTCTCGTTTGATTGATAGGCCAATCCGGCCATTGTTTGCAAAGGGGTTTCAGAATGAAACTCAAGTTATCTGTACTGTCCTGAGTCATGATCTGGAAAACGATCCGGATGTTGTCTCGCTGGTGGGAGCGTCAGCGGCACTCACGATTTCAGGCATTCCCTTTATGGGCCCAATCGGCGGAGCACGCGTTGGCTATGCCGAAGGTGAATATATGCTTAATCCGGTATCGGAAGATCTAGAAAAATCAGAGCTGGATATGGTCGTTGCGGGTACTCCTGACGCTGTATTAATGGTTGAGTCCGAGGCAAGTGAGCTTTCTGAAGAAACTATGCTTGGTGCCGTGATGTTTGCTCATCGTGAGTTCCAACCCGTAATTCAGGCAATTATTGAGCTCGCAGAAGAATGTGCTAAAGAGCCTTGGGATGTTCCCGAGCCGGCTCCTGAAAGAGCTGAACTAGCTAAGAAGCTTAAAGATGTGGCTGAAGTAAGAATTCGTGAAGCCTATTCAGAGACAGTTAAACAGGCTCGTGTTGAAAAAATTTCAGCAGCTAAAGCAGATGCAATTGAAGCACTGAATGTTGACGAGGACTCAGAAAAACTACTCGGTGGATTGCTCAAAGACCTAGAGAAGGAAGTTGTCCGTGGCAACATTTTGGATACTGGCAATCGGATTGACGGGCGGGATACTAAGACGGTCCGTCCAATCGTGGCTGAAGTTGGTATCCTGCCGCGTTCACATGGTAGCTCGCTTTTTACCCGTGGTGAAACACAAGCTTTGTGTGTTGCGACCCTTGGTACCGGGCAGGATGAACAAATCATCGATGCACTAGAAGGCGAATATCGAGAAAACTTCATGCTTCATTACAACTTCCCGCCGTACTCTGTCGGTGAAGCCAGCTTCCTGCGGTCGCCGGGCCGTCGCGAGATTGGTCATGGTAAACTTGCATGGCGTGCCGTGCGCGCAGTTTTGCCGAGTAAGGAAGACTTCCCCTACACGATGCGGGTTGTATCTGAAATTACAGAATCGAACGGTTCCTCATCTATGGCAACTGTCTGTGGTACATCTTTGTCGTTGATGGATGCTGGTGTACCAATCACACGGCCTGTTGCAGGTATCGCAATGGGGTTGATCAAGGAAGATCACGGGTTTGCCGTCCTCTCCGATATACTCGGTGATGAGGACCATCTTGGTGATATGGACTTTAAGGTGGCCGGAACATCTGAAGGCGTTACATCCCTGCAGATGGATATCAAAATCACGGGTATTACAGAGGAGATTATGAAGGTTGCTCTCGATCAGGCTTGTGTGGGTCGGCAGCATATCCTAGCTGAAATGTCCAAGGCGTTGGGTGTGGCCCGGGATGATGTCAGTGACAATGCTCCAAGGATTACCACGATGTCTGTTCCAAAGGATAAAATCCGGGACGTTATCGGCACTGGCGGCAAGGTAATACGGGAAATTTGTGAAGTGACGGGCGCCAAGATTGATATTGATGATGATGGTACAATCAAGGTTGCGGCGATTACCGCTGAGTCGGGTGCGGCGGCCCTTGATTGGATTAAGGGTATTGTCGCTGAACCAGAAGTCGGAACTATTTATGAAGGTAAAGTCGTCAAAGTTGTCGATTTTGGTGCTTTCGTGAATTTTCTCGGCGCTAAAGACGGCTTGGTTCACATCAGTGAACTTGCGCCGCAGCGTGTTGGCAAGGTTACCGATGTTGTTAATGAAGGCGATCAAGTAAAAGTCAAAGTCCTGGCCGTTGATGATCGTGGGAAGGTTAAACTGAGCATGAAAGTTGTAGATCAGGAAACAGGCGAAGAAATCAGCGGGAAGCCAAAAGAAGAGATTTCCTCAGAGTAAAAAAGAAGTTTACCGCCAAATTTTAATGGTTGGGTAAAATTAAAGGCAGCGTTGGCATATTGCCGGCGCTGCCTTTTTTGCCCTAAAATTTGCAGTTTATTGAAAAAATTTGCTTCTAGGGCTGGTCAATCTCAATTGGCTTCATATAAACACTAAATAGAGGGGTAACGCCTGACATGTTGAAGACCGCGTCACGACCGTTTTTGTAAAGCGATTTAGACGACTTCTGTGACTTGTCCGAACTTATCCATGGGTGGGTATTTTAAAAGGACCCCGACGTTAATGAGTGTAATGGAGCGCAGCAGTTTTACATATGATGATCTGATCGATTGTGGGTATGGGAAGCTTTTTGGTAGTGGGAATGCTCAATTGCCGCTGCCGCCTATGCTGATGTTCGATCGCATTATACATATTTCCAAAGACGGTGGTGAATTCGGTAAAGGAGAGGTTTTAGCTGAGTTCGATATTAAGCCGGAGCTTTGGTTTTTCCCATGCCACTTCGATGGAGACCCAGTGATGCCAGGGTGTCTTGGGTTGGATGCATTATGGCAGCTTGTGGGATTTCATCTTGGCTGGATGGGTGCGGAGGGGCGCGGCCGAGCGCTAGGATTAGGCGGTTTAAAGTTTAATGGGCAGGTAACACCAGAGGCCAAACTTGTGACCTACAGGATAGATATTAAGCGCACGGTGCGGAGGGGTTTTTCCATCAGTATCGCCAACGGCTCTTTAGACGTGGATGGTAAGGTAGTTTATGAAGCGCAAGATTTAAGGGTAGGGGTATTTACTTCTACTGATCAAATGTGAGGGTGCTATGAAACGAGTGGCGATAACAGGGCTTGGAATTGTTTCGAGTATAGGGAACAACAAAGAAGAAGTAACAAAGTCGCTGCGAGATGGGAAGTCTGGTATTTCTTTTGCACCAGAATATGCGGAACGGGGTTTCCGCAGCCATGTTCATGGCGCTCCCAACATCAACCTGAATGATTTTGTCGAGCGGAAACAACGACGGTTTATGGGCGACGGAGCAGCTTATAACTACGTTGCGATGAAGGAGGCCATTGCTGATGCTGGGCTTGATGAGAGTGAAGTGTCCCACGACCGTACGGGCCTAATTATGGGGTCGGGTGGTCCTTCGACTAAGAATTTATTGTTAGCATTTGATACGGCACGTAACTCAAGTGCAAAAAAAGTGGGTCCATTCATGGTTCCGCGGACAATGTCGAGTACAAACTCGGCCGTTTTAGCGACCGCTTTTAAAATTAAGGGCGTAAATTATTCTATTAGCTCTGCCTGTGCGACCAGCGCACATTGTATTGGTAACGCTGCTGAACTTATTCAGCTTGGAAAACAAGACCTAGTATTCGCTGGTGGCGGTGAAGAGCTTGATTGGACAATGACGGTCTTATTCGATGCAATGCCCGCTCTATCGGGCGGATATAACAAGACACCCCAAAAAGCGTCTCGCCCCTTTGACGCCAATCGTGATGGCTTTGTTATTGCTGGAGGCGGCGGTGTAGTTGTGTTGGAAGAGCTCGAACATGCTAAAGCACGCGGAGCGAAAATATATGCGGAATTTGCAGGTTACGGCGCAACTTCAGATGGATACGACATGGTGCAGCCGTCTGGTGAAGGGGCGGTTCGGTGTATGAATATGGCATTGCAGGGCGTTGAGTCTGTTGATTATGTAAACACGCATGGGACGTCGACGCCGGTCGGCGATGTAAAAGAATTGGCTGCGCTGCGGACCGTTTTTGGCAAACAAAATAGAATCCCAGCCTTTAATTCGACAAAGTCTCTCTCTGGACACTCGCTGGGGGCGACCGGTGTACATGAAGCAATTTACACATTACTAATGATGGAAAATCATTTCATTTCTGCTTCCGCAAACGTTGAAAATGTGGATCCGGACGTTGGCGATATGCCCCTGGTGACGGAACGTCGGGATAATGTTGAAATTGAGTGTGCACTTTCCAATAGCTTCGGGTTTGGGGGTACAAATGCTTCGCTGGCCTTTAAGACCATGCAAGCGCCCTGAACGGAAAAATTTATGTCTTCTGAATCAAGTTTGATGAAGGGAAAATGCGGCCTCGTCCTTGGGGTTGCCAATGATCACTCGATTGCGTGGGGGATTGCTAGCGCGGCGGCCGAGCATGGCGCGGAACTAGCTTTTACCTATCAAGGGGAAGGTTTTGCTAAACGTGTGAAACCTCTCGCTGCGTCCGTCGGATCTAATATTGTTCTGCCCTGTGATGTCAGTGATGATTCTAGCATTGATTCAGTGTTTTCTGCTGTTGAAAAGAATTGGGGTTCATTGGATTTTGTGGTCCATTCAGTGGCTTATTCTGACAAAGATGAGTTGTCAGGCCGCTATGTTGATACCAGCAGGGATAATTTTAAATTAACTCTCGATATATCTTGCTTTTCCTTTACCACAATAGCCAAGCGAGCCGCATCGCTTATGTCGAGTGGGGGCAGTCTCATTACGCTAACTTACTCCGGCGCTGAACGAGTTATGCCAAACTATAACGTTATGGGCGTCGCAAAAGCTGCATTAGAGGCTAGCGTAAAGTACCTAGCGGTGGATTTAGGTCCCGAAAATATTCGAGTTAACGCGATTTCTGCCGGTCCAATGCGGACTTTGGCCGGAAGTGCTGTAGGCGGCGCGCGTCAAGTATACAAGTGGAATGAGGAATACTCGCCACTCCGCCTGAATACGCAGCTTGGTGATGTTGGAGGTGCAGGCCTTTATCTTTTAAGCGATCTTTCGGCCGGGATTACTGGAGAAATTATGCATGTCGATGCCGGCTATAATATTGTCGGTGTACCTGACTTGTTACGACATCGTGAAAAAGGTGATTAAAAATTGTTTAGGATATTATAAAGAAAATTTTTTTATTCCTCTTTTTAACCGTTCCAATCTGAAGAATGACGCCTATATTGATATAATGAACGAAAGGCCATTCACCCAAGTCATCAAGTTGCTCCATGAAGCCGGTCTTAGGCCGACACGACAACGTATGGCGTTAGCGCGCCTTTTATTTGACGAGGGTAATCGGCATGTGACAGCAGAGGGTCTACACCGTGAAGCAAAAAATGCAAATATCCCGGTGTCTTTGGCGACTGTTTATAATACTTTGCATCAGTTCACTTCCGCTGGTTTGTTGCGTGAGATGGTTGTGGAGCCCGGTAGGGCTTATTTTGATACCAATCTTACACGTCATCATCATTTCTTTTTTGAAGACACCGGTGAAATTGAAGATATCCCCGACGATCTGGTATCAATTTCCCAGTTACCGAAAACCCCAAAGGGGACAGCGCTAAACAGAGTTGACGTCGTCGTACGTTTAAGAACCTCAGAGTAGGAAAAAAATTAAATAGATTAGAATGAATAAAAACTATTGAATAAGAAAAATAAGTTTTTATATATGTTAAGTAGTTACATTAGGTACAATATGCATACCGTGAAACGATCTAGTGAACTTTTTAATTGTCGGCGCTTAGTAAAAAGGCCGCGTAATATCAAAGGAAAAAGGAGTGTCAGATGCCAGCTTTAAAAGGCACGAAAACCGAAGATAACCTTAAGGCGGCGTTTGCTGGAGAATCCCAAGCCAATCGCCGTTATCTCTACTTCGCCCAAAAGGCCGACGTTGAGGGTTACAATGATGTTGCTACCGTTTTCAGATCAACTGCTGAAGGAGAAACTGGCCATGCGCATGGCCACCTTGAATACCTTGAGGAGACCGGTGACCCTGCGACCGGTGAGCCAATTGGCACTACCGCCAATAATTTAAAAGCCGCCGTAGCGGGTGAAACTCATGAATATACCGATATGTACCCCGGTATGGCGCGTGAGGCCCGTGATGAAGGTTTTGATGAGATTGCTAGCTGGTTTGAAACGCTTGCGAAAGCAGAAAAATCGCACGCCGGACGTTTCCAGAAAGCATTCGACGAACTTGATTGAGATCATATAAACCGGGCGGGGAGCAACCACTTTCTGCCTGGCTCTCTTTTCTTATAGTTCAGGTCGTTCTGGTAACAATAGCATTCCAGACACTATAAAACTCGGCCTATTGCCAAAGGCAAAATGAAATGTCTGAAGGAAGCCTCGGAGCCCCGGTTCGCCGACCAATTGACTGGAAAAACCCCGATTTTTTCGATCGTGACAAGCTCGATTTGGAGTTGCGACGGGTTTTTGATATCTGTCATGGTTGTCGCCGTTGCTTTAATCTCTGCGAATCCTTTCCAAAGCTTTTCGATCTAATCGATGAATCGAAAACCGGAGAATTGGACTCTGTTTCTAGTGAGGGTTTTAAACCAGTAGTAGACGCCTGCACGATGTGTGACATGTGTTTTATGACGAAATGTCCATACGTGCCTCCCCATGAATTCAATCTTGATTTTCCGCACTTGATGCTGCGGTATCGAGCTATTGAAAATAAAAATAGCAGTGTTCCCTTCATCCAAAAGCAGGTGTCTCAAACCGACCGCAACGGTAAGCTGGCTGCCCCGGTTTCAGGAATTGTAAATTGGGGAACAGCGCTTGGTAATAAATTTACCAGGCCTGCGATGGAGACTTTCGCCGGTATTGATAAAAATGCTGTATTGCCCAAATTTCATGGTAAGACCTTCTTAGCGCGTGCGAAACAAAACACCCCAAAAGTTAACGTTGATGCTCCTGCTTCCGGACGCAAGGCGGTGCTTTATGCAACTTGTTTTGTAAATTTTAACAATCCGGATATTGGGGTAGCTGCACAAAATGTGCTCGCAAAAAATGGTGTTATCTCCGAAGTCGTTTATCCGAAATGTTGTGGAATGCCGAAGCTGGAGCATGGAGATATCGAGTCCGTTGCGCAAAATGCCAGGGATATCGCTACTGAACTTTTGGGATGGGTGGACAAAGGATATGACATTGTCGCATTAATCCCTAGTTGTGCTCTGATGTTAAAGTTTGAGTGGCCACTAATTCTGCCAGAAAATGAAGATATAAAAAGGCTATCAAAATCGACCTATGATGTTGCTGAATACGTGGTTGATATATCCAAGAATGAAGGGATTGCAGATGGTCTTGAGCCAGCTGTTGGCGGTGTAACGGTCCATTTAGCTTGCCACGCCCGTGCTCAAAATATGGGTCCTAAAGCGGCCGAAATGTTGCGGCTTTTGCCTGATACGGATGTGCATATTATCGAGCGATGCTCAGGGCATGGAGGGTCTTGGGGCATTATGCATGAGAACTTTGAAACAGGGATAAACGTGGGCAAACCGGTAGCCAAAGACGCTATTGCAAGAACTAAAGGCGTTTTGGTTTCAGAATGTCCCCTTGCTGGCTCGCATATTCTTCAAGGTATGGAACGACTGCGGGAAGATAAAAGTGAAAAACATATAAAAGAAGTGGCGCCTCACCCAATTGAAATTTTAGCAAAAGCCTATGGGTTTTGATGGAGTTATTTTATGAGTAATAATATTAGCCGCGACGATATTATGCCGATGGATGCGTATGCTCGGGTGAGACGAGAACGAGCTAAGGAGCTCGCAAAGGCAAAAAAAACCCGTCGTGTCGAGCTAGGACCTTCATGCACATTTTATTTTGAGAGCTATGATACAATGTGGTTTCAGATCCACGAAATGCTCTATATCGAAAAAAGTGGCGCAGACCAAATTCCCGGGGAGTTAGAAGCTTACAACCCTCTAATCCCCGGTGGGCGTGAACTTGTCGCTACTGTGATGATCGAGGTGGGTGACCCCAATCGCCGAGCCGATTTACTTGGAAAGCTGGGTGGTTTTGAAGACACTATAACGCTCACCTTAAATGAGGATATTATTTGTGGTGTGCCGGAAATAGATGTTGACCGAACAAATGCCGCTGGAAAAGCTTCGTCAGTCCAATTTTTGCGGTTCCCATTTTCTGAAGACCAAGTTGAAGCATTTAAGGCTGATAAAAGTGATGTTGTTTTGGCAATAGGCCATCCCGAATATCGTCACATGGCTGGCATGTCGGAAGAGGTGAAGGCATCACTTTCTAAAGACTTTGATTGAGATATTTTTCTACCGCACCTTTTCTCTGGGATAAACACCCCAAATCTGACTGTGGCGCATCCATCCAGTCAACCCTGAAAAATTAATTTGACACCAAGTGCTAGAACATTTTTCTATTTGCCCGATGGTTTTCCTTTCTACGAGCGCAATCGCGGGAGCATCGTGTCGGGCACGGCGCCGCAGAATTTGCTTTCCTTTTTGTATAATCACCCAACGTTGGCCTTTAAGCATTGATTTGTGCACCCAACCAATGTCACCCTCCCATTCGCGAATTTTTCGCCAGTTTTTAAATTCAGCAATAATTTCTACAGGCATGTGGCGGTATACTAGTTTCCAGAGAATTGGATAACGGCCGCCCGGCCCCGTGCGCATGTGGACCTCATTTGCCTTTAAAGAAACAAACCGCGGCAACGGTAGCGCCGTTTGCGCTATTGTTTCCCCGGTAAGCATGATCAATAGAATCGTGATCGTTAAAAACCGGACATACTTTGATATTAGTGCTAAATTCATTTATCCCGATGGGAGTATAACAATTTGCTCGTCACTATAAGCGTTGGTTATGAATGGTTCCAGCTTTGAAAGACAAGATAATCTTTAAATTTTGTCGTGAATAGTCGGTGTGTTTGGTATTTGAACACTTTATTAACTAAATTGGATTTTAATGAATAAACCAATCGTAGCTGTCACTCGTCTTCTTCCCGCTCCTACTGAAGCGAGGATGAAGGAGCTTTTTGAGGTAAGGCTCAACCCAAAGGACATTGAATTAAACTCAGAGCAAATAATAGCTATATGTAAAGACGTTGAAATTTTGGTTTCGACGGTGACCGACAAGATAGATGCAAAATTAATTGGTAAACTACCCCCTTCTGTAAGAATGATTGCCAACTTCGGTGCTGGCGTAGATCACATTGATATAGAGGCCGCGACAGCTAAGAGACTCGTTGTTACTAATACGCCGGGCGTTTTAACCGAAGACACTGCGGATTTAGCCCTTGCTCTATTGTTGGCCGTAACACGACGAATGGGTGAAGGCGCGCGTATCGTGAGGGAAGGAAAATGGGAAGGGTGGACGCCCACTTTTATGATGGGTCACCGCTTTAATCGGAAACGGTTAGGTATTGTTGGGATGGGCCGTATTGGCCAAGCTTTGGCAAAACGTGCCCGTGGTTTTGATATGCAGATTCATTATCATAATCGGAACCGTATCGGAGAAAAATTAGAAAGGTTTTTAGAGGCAACTTACTGGGAGAACCTTGATAATATGCTAGCCCATATTGATTTTCTCTCGGTTAATTGTCCCAAAACCCCGGAAACGCATCATCTATTAAACTTGGAACGCTTAAAACTTCTCAAATCACACGCCATTATTGTCAATACAGCGCGCGGGGATATAATTGATGAGTCAGCTCTTGTTGAAAGGTTGAGACTTGGTGCAATTGCTGGTGCTGGATTAGACGTGTACGAAAATGAGCCGAAAATTTATCCAAAGCTCGCAGAGTTGGAGAACGTGGTTCTTATGCCACATTTAGGGTCGGCAACTTACGAAGGCCGCGAGGCAATGGGCGAGAAGGTTATCGAAAACATTATTGCTTTTACTGCCGGCGGCCTGGCTACGGATCTTATTGTTAAGTAGAAAGAGGTCACCATTTCCTTGGGCAATTTTTTACTTCTTTGAAAGGCGGTACGTGGTTTCTCTCTGATTCTATCCAGAATTGTACATCATCTGAATAAACTATTTATTATTAAGTTTATAACCAATCTCATAGTGAAGATATATTCCATCAAAATGGAACCAGCGCATCTTGGCACTCTCTCGAGCGAAATGAACACAAAGATCTTGTTGATCGCGAGATTTGCAATGTCTTGTTATCAGGTCATAAGCAATGCCACCATGTTCAATATCGACTTCGGAGTGCAGCCAAAAATGCTCAATCTCATCTTCTGTAAATTTATAAATCTCACGCAGCGCAGGGAGCAGTTTTGAATATAGTCTAGGAGATTGAGATTCGGTTCCAATTCTTAGCGCTGACATACCGCAGAACCACGGGTTATCGCGGGCTGCGTCGGTTAAGAACCGCACCCATGACTGTGTTGTTGGCAGTCCGGCATCTTTTTTTATTTTCGTAGGAGCGCCGCCATTCGCCTTTGCAAAATTTAGCATGATATCAAGGTGTGAGTGATTAGGGTCCATTTCTTCATGAAAGTTATCAATTTCAGCGTGAACGACGTCGTCTGGGGCATCTTTGCAAATGTAAAAGGTGGGCGTATTCATCTTGCTGACCCAGTGCCACTGCTCAGCTGCCCAACCCATCATGCAATTTTTGCTGAGGTCTCCCCTAGCCCATTTTTCAGTCATCGGGTGATTTGCACAGTGACGTTCGTTTACCGCCTCTTCCAATCGCTTGCGAAATGTACGCGACATCCCTAATACTCCCTAAACAGCTTGATTTTTTTAGCCTACGGAGCTAACCCAGCGGTCGTCAAGAGGACGTTCTTCAGATAAAAATAATTTGGCCGCCCTCTTTTTCTGCCTCTGATAAGAAACTCACTAGACTGCCGATTTGGATTGGAAAGTCTGTCCGGAACGCAGAGGCATCAAGTTTTGTAGCTTTCACTCCCATATCGCATCGGTAAAATGAGACATTGAGATCGACGCAGGCTAGGGCAAGTTCTTCGATTGTTCCAATTCCACTATTTTTAAATTCTTCATTTCGTTCTATGGAAGATTTACCAATCTCAGCAGTGCCTAATGCTGCCCACCCTGGTGTTCCGTCGCTGGCTTGAGCTAGGAAGAAATGAAGGGAACGTCCAGCGAAAAGCAAACTGACAGGCCTATCGGTGGCCGCCGCGGCACACGCCATCGCCAGGGCATAATGGACCCGATCAAAATCGCCCGAGAAAACGATCAGCGACAAACGGCAACGAAACGGCATTTCAAGTCTCAAAGTGAATAGAAAGGTCTAAAATTTTGGGCTTGTCACCACAAAGAGGACAATCGGTGTCACGCTTAAGAGAAATCTTACGAAATTCCGTCTCTAATGCGTCATATAAAATCAAATTTCCAGACACACTGGTCCCAACATCCATAATTTCTTTAAGAACCTCCGTACCTTGAATTGATCCAACCGTTCCGGCAAGGGCGCCCAGGACACCACCTTCGGCGCAACTTGGGATTAAGTTGGCTGGTGGTGGCCGACGATATAAGCAACGATAACAAGGGTAATCTTTGCCGATGTGGGACTTAAAGGTACTGATCTGACCTTCAAAACGTAAAATTGCCCCTGACACGAGGGTCTTCCCAGCGAGATGGCAAGCGTCATTTACCAAAAAGCGGGTTTTAAAGTTATCTGAACCATCCGCAATGATATCGTATTCCTGAATTAGCGCTAGGATGTTATCGGCTGCCACTCTTAGATGATGAGGCTGAAAAACTATGTCTGGATTAACAGCTGACACTGCCATTGCAGCGCTTTCTACCTTAGGCAAGCCAATGTTTTGGGTGGTATGGATAACTTGACGCTGCAGGTTGGACAGATCGACTAAATCATCATCGACGACACCGAGTGTACCAACACCGGCGGCGGCGAGGTACAGAATAAGTGGGGCACCTAGACCGCCCGCACCAATTACTAAGACTTTCGCCGACAATAGTTTCTCCTGCCCGATACCACCTACTTCACGTAATACAATATGCCGGGCATAACGTTGGAGCTGTTCGTCTGTGAATTCCATATGACCTGATATTATTTAGGTGGCAGTCCCGGTAGATCCAAACCCATCCTCACCGCGGGCGGTTTTGGGTAAGACATCTACGTCCATTAGCAGAACCTGCAAGACGGGGGCTATCACCATCTGAGCTATACGCATACCCCTTTGGATTTTAAAATCACAATTGCTAAAATTTACGAGAATGACCTTTACCTCACCGCGATAATCGGCGTCTATCGTACCCGGCGTATTTAAGACGGTCACACCATTTCTTAAAGCCAGTCCCGATCGTGGACGGATTTGCGCTTCATAGCCCTCAGGAAGGGCGAGCGCTAAACCGGTTGGCACAAGTACCCTATCGCCAGGCGCAATTATTACATCACTCTCAATCGCTGCTGGTAGATCCATTCCGGCAGCTGCCCTGCTCTCATATTCCGGCAGTGGAAGATCGGTGTTATGGGGCAAACGCTTAACTGCGACCGAAACCATTCTAACCTCTATTCTGCGACGGTGAGCTGCCGAAATGATCCGCAATGCGACATACGAGGACATCGGCCACCTCTCGCTTTGACATCTTTGGCCAGCTTTCACTGCCGGTTTCAGTTACCAAGTGCACTTGATTGGTGTCGCCACCGAAAGTACCACTCTTGGGAGAGACCTCATTCCCTATTATCCAATCACAGCCCTTTCTGACCCTTTTGGAAACAGCTTTTACGGCGACGTCACCAGTTTCAGCAGCAAACCCGATGACGAGTCGCGGCCGTCCATTACCTGGTTGAGAAAGGGTTGCTAAAATATCAGGATTTTCCTTTAGCGACAGCGACAGCTCAGCGGTTTCTTTTTTGATTTTGTGATTAGTTTCTTTCGCTATTCTCCAGTCAGATACGGCAGCTGCGCAAATAGCAATATCAGCTGGGAGTGCGTTTTTGCATGCTGCCAACATTTCACTTGCTGTTGCAACACGAATGACCTTTGCCCCAACGGGATCCGGTTCGTTTGTCGGACCGCTGACTAATGTAGTTTCAGCGCCAAGTCTCACTAATGCAGAAGCAATCGCGTGCCCTTGCTTGCCGGAAGACCGATTGGCTATATAACGAACGGGATCAATAGATTCATGTGTTGGCCCGCTTGTCACTAGCGCACGCAATCCATTTAGCCTGCTATCAGCTGAAAAATACGCTTGAAGGGCTTTTAAAATTTCTTTTGGCTCGATCATTCGGCCTAGCCCATATTCGCCGCAAGCCATAACCCCACAATTTGGCCCAAGAATTTCGATGCCACGCTCCCGCAGCGTTTTTATATTATTGACTGTCGCCGCGTGTTCCCACATACGAACGTTCATTGATGGTGCTACCATCACCTTTTTGTCAGTTGCCATTAAAACCGTAGTAGCCAAATCGTCAGCGATTCCCTGTGCCATACGCGCAAGGATATTAGCCGTTGCTGGAACAACGAGAAGTAAATCTGCATCACGGGAAAGCTTTATATGCCCCATCTCATATTCGTCAGTCAGTGAAAAGAGGTCACCATAAACCTTATTTCCAGATAAAGTTGCCACTGATAGTGGAGTAATAAATTCACGTGCAGAGTTAGTTAAAATACACCTAACAGCAGCTCCCTGCTCACGCACAAGCCGCACGAGCTCTAAACACTTAAAAGCAGCGATTCCCCCGGATATGATCAACAAGATGCGCTTATTTTGCAGCATATTGGCGAGCCCTCGTAAAGTATCCTATGAATTTGAATGTAAACTAGTGAGTTATCGCTAAATCGGCAACAATTCGCTGCACTTCTACACACCACTCAAAAAGAGGTCATGTTTCTTAAAGATAACAATTTTTAATATTAATGTTAAAATGCAGTCCTAAAAGACCGCATTTTAACATTTTTGTATAGGTTATTTCATATTGATTAGTGATCTGACACGTTTGAATAACTTGTCATCAGCATTTGTTATATGTTTTGCATGTTCTTGCTGTGGCTTCCAATCGACGTAATTCCAATCCATTTTACGTTTTTTGGCCGCTGCGATCGCATCGGGATCATTGGCCATTTTTTTAAATGCTTTCCGGAGTGCTTTTAAACGTGCCTTCGGAATACCCGGAGGAGCTATCCACGCCCGACCAATTACATCGTTGTTGCTTATCAGCTCAACGATTTTTCTATCAAGTGGATTTTTGACCAAGTCGCGGAATGTCGGAGCATTTGGTGCGTCTTTTAGTGGTGATAGAGAATTTGCGGCAAGGACAATAACGCGGCCCGCTGCGAGCCAATGCGGACGGATAAGCTGTACCGAAGACCACCCGGATTGAAATCCATCCGCTTCTTTGCCGTCTAGCGCCTTGTAGACACCGGCCATACCGCGATAACCCGTTACAATTTTGAACTTGGTGCCAATCATACTGTTAGCAAGCTTGGGTAAGATGTAAGTCTGTGACCCTTTGCCAGTAGACGCGAAAACAACCGACTTTTTCTTCGCTTCTTCCATAGTTTTAATCCCGGCTCTCTTGAGTACCACAAAAGCACCTTGGGGTTTATCAACGCCGCCAATATAGTGAAAATTATTTGCGACATATTTTACCCCTGTGGTCCGCATTCTCGATGCAAAGGGAGTATCAGAGAGTAAAATGCCGATTGCAGTGCCGTTCTTGGCGGCTCGGTTATAAAGGTAGTTGGCTGCTTTGGTGCCACCAGCGCCGCCCATGTTTTGTGTGATAAATGTTGG
>MDSW01164297.1_pt1 | contig 19146 bp, 30 predicted proteins | sample 811171 | NCBI WGS metagenome assembly MDSW01 (sample SAMN05326641, study PRJNA326480) | marine metagenome | isolation source: seawater | place: Atlantic Ocean: North West | collected 2012 | reverse complement strand
GGCTCCATTTCAAGACCACGGCCAGGAGAGTTCAACGTCTCCTCGCCATACGTCTTCGTCAATAGGCGTCCGTGCGACGTGCTTACGGAAGCTCTCCTGCAGCTCTTCGAGCGAGCAGCCGACGTCAGCAGCGGCGTGGGCAACGTTCGACTTGCCACGAAAGCAGAGGTCAATGGCCTCCTCGATAGTTAAAGCTGTCAACGATCGAAAGGATTTTCAAATGCAATGATGAAGGCGATCAGCACCCATCCGAATACAACGAAGAACCACATCAGTAACGATCAGGCATCAGTCGGGACAGCAAGGAAACGAGCCTTGAACGATCTTCCCTGGGCATCAATGCACCTTCCGTTTCAGCTCGTTTCATGAGCTGATGTAGCTCTGCAGTTTGGTTACTCATCCATTGAGCTTTGCTCTACTAAACGTAACTATTCAGCCAGCTTTTTGTGTGCCTTGTCGGCCTTTTTAATGAGCTTTTTTGCTTCTTCTCTAGACTGACAGGCATCAGCCAAAACAGCTAGTTTTAGTAGCTTTTGATGCTGTTTTGATGGATTCATAGATCACCAGGAATAGTTGCAAGACCAATAACCGGGTGTGGTTTTATCTTTTTTTTCATCACAATTGTGACGAGCTTTAAAGTTTGCACGGCGCTTGGCATCACCGTGGCCGGAGCCTTTCTTGCCGCCCTCTGAGTGGTGCTCCATGTTCGGGTCACCAAAGCGGACGATCTTGTCCTTGCCGTTCTTGTCTTTGACTAGGACAGCGAACTTCTTATTTCCGCCTTTCGTTTTCTTCGGCTTGTTGTAGCCGTCGAAGACTTCTCCCGCATAACGAATTGTCTTGCTCATGACTTACTCCTGTAAGCAGTAGCCCGCTTGCGTGCACGAGCAGCGGCCTCGGTGTTCTTCACCTGGTGGTTGACGGGCTTGCCCTTCGACTCACGCTTCTTCTTGTCGTCAGTCGCCTTGCGCTCTTCCTTGCTCATCGAAGCCCAGGCAGCTTTCGGCAGATACCGCTCGGTCCTGCCTTTCTCTCTTGCTCGATCAGCCATTGGTCAACCTCCGAACCACCTCAAGTGCCTCCTGACGGCTCATTGGAGGCGCCCCCTCAGGAGGATTGATCATGGTTGCCGCCATAAAGGCATCGGGGAAAGTCAAGCCTTCAGCCATAAGGCTGTCAATTTGCTTCTCAAGAAGCCGGCCCGCCATTCGATCAGCCATGAAGCTCCTCCTCTTCGAACAGAGGGCATGGCTCCTCGAAGAGCATGGCGGTCCTCATCTCACGAACGCGGGCCAATAGTTCCTCGAAGTCCTGCTCTGTCATTTCTTTTTCTTCTCGTACTCCTCTTTGGTCTGCCAGTCCTCTTTGCTCCACTTAGAGAGCTTGTTGTCCTTGGACTTCTTGCCCTCGTACGTCCCCCCGGCGTCTTTGTAGTACTTGGTGGCGAGCTGCATAGCTCGAGCCGAGTGGCCGCCCATCTTCTTGCGAGCCCTGGCTTTTGCCCTGGCCCACTTTTCTGGATCTCGCTTTTTCGCAGTTCCGTCAGCCATCAAACACCTCTCAGCGTTGGACCTGGCAGGTACATCTTTCTGATTTTTTCGGCGTCATCCGGATATGCATTCATGAGCCGGTTGACATCGCCTGGCGTCAGGTCACGACGTTTCCGGCGAGCATCACCGCTTCTTCCGGTGATATCAAATGATGGATTACCAGCCACATACTCTGTGGCTCGGTTCATATCGTCACGCTTCTCTTGTTGCTCTCGAAAAAGGCGTCCGGGTTCACCGCCTTCGCCGAACCTGAGAAGCTCCCGAAGATAAGCGCCATCGGCGACATTTTCTCCGTCTTCCAGCTGGATGACTTCAGCCTTGTCCCGCTCGGGCACGAACTCCATAGTCCGAGCCTCCGCAGTATCCCGTCCAGGGATGAACTCCATCGTCCGAAGCTGAGGCTCGATGGCACGGCCCATAGCTTTCAGCATGCCCTCGGCGATCCGGACATCCATGCCCTGGTCCTGAGGCATACCCTGGGCAGCCTTCCCCATATAAACGACGACGTCCGGCTCAAGGTCCAGACCTTGGCCAGCCATCCGTCCACCCCCAAAGGGTGAGATATCGGTATAAGTAGGCTGATTTGTCATCTCGTTGTAATTGACGCCATAAAGGCGACCATTACGAAATACACGATCGTGATATGGATCTACCAAAGACATCGCAAATAGAGCCTTTTTATATGGTCAATTCTAGAGTTTTTCACTATTCAATCCTTGCTCCAATACAGGTCTTAAGTGCTCTGCAATTGGATAGTGGCGCAACAAAGCCCTCGCTTCACGCCTGACTTCACGAGGGATTCTTGGCGTCTCTTTGGTGTTGATGAGACGCAACAAGAAATCTCGAGTTGCCACCACAGCAGACACCTGCTGCGATGGGCTCGAGATCATCCGCCTGGGACGATCAGTCGACATAGACACTGATGATGTCCATGGTTTCGTGGAAACAGGCGGTCTGCTCATCAACCGCTTCTTTGCCAATCTCTTTGCAGTGCTGCTCGTATAAGCCGGTGTAGGTCCCAAGCAGTCCGGGCTCGGCTTCATCCCGCTTGTAGAGCTTGTACAAGTAATCCATGTAGTCAGCCTTGTTCTGATCCTGCTGACACTGAGGTGACGTCCGCATTGCTGCCGTTCTTCGCCTTGCAAGCCTAGGCAGCTAATTCGCGCGCCACAGCGTGCAGTGAGAGAAAATTCCGGCCAAAATAGTTCAGTAGCGAGAGGCACATGGCCAAGCCCAACTCCGACGAGATCCAGGAGTTCTTCAAGTCCTGGTGGCTCAGTAATTACATGGTCCCCCTAAATAAGACGCCTATGGGGATGCTGGAATTTATGAGCGCGTTCTACGACAAGTACTGCACTGAATCTGAAGAATCTTCAGATTCTTAGAATTCAAGGGAATGCAGTTCCCTTTATGAGTAGCGAAACACTTGCGTTAATCGCAATCATTGTCGCTGCAGCCTCTGAGTGCATTGCACTCAATCCGAAGCTGCGCAGCAACAGCGTCATCCAGCTACTCCTTGCTGGACTTAGCTCTGCATTCCCCAAGAAAAAATGACCTTCCCCGAAGACAAATCAGGGGAGATCACCCCTAAGAAAAAGGGAGAGAACAAGTTCGAGTGGGCCGATGAAGGCGTCTCGACTCTTGTTCGAGTGATCATTCTGGGTTGGGCAGGTGCAATCCTGACGCTGAACTATGTGACTATCCCTGGTATTCCTCAGAAGAATATCGATCCAACTTTCATAGCCAGCGTGTTTACGGGGACCCTTGCGACGTTCGGGGTTGTCCCCGCAAAGAAGAAGGACGATAACGCCAAGGACGACGACAAAAATTCCAAGGCCTGAACATGAAAAGACTCATCGGCGCTGCAGTGGCCGCAACACTGTTGGCAGCACCAGCACAAGCCGACATCATTCACCGCATCTCTAGCAGTGTGCAACTGAATGTTGAGAGTGCTGCCTCTAATGCAACAAGAGTTCCCTCGGTCTACTCAGTGAGCGGGACGAACTTGACGACAACGGATGGGACAACTTCAGGAAACATCGGTCGCCTTGCGGCATTCTCTGCTGGCACAGCTCCTGGCTTTACTGGCACTACCGCCAGCGTGAAAGTTGCCGGAGAAGACTTTAGTTTTGCTGAGTCATACATCGAGGGTGACAAGCCTCATACCGGAAGTACTGTTTCTTCCGGCGTAATTAGCACCCTCCCAGTAATGGGCTCGACGATTACTTCGTCTGGGGGCGTTGCGGGGTCTTTGGCCGGCACAGTGGGAACCGACGGGGCACTCACCATCACGGCAGGGGGAGCTGGCACAACTGCCACGGGTCAGCACGTTTCGGAGCTAAGTATCTTCAACTGATGAAGCGCAGCATCACATTTCATAGCGAGAACGGCATCGAGTCGTTCGACTGCCCTGAAGAGGAATACATTCTCGACGCAGCAGAAGAGGCAGGTATTGCCTTGCCTTATTCCTGCAGGGCTGGCGCCTGCTGCTCCTGTGCAGCCAAGATCATTGCTGGTGAAGTTGATCAAAGCGATCAGTCATTTCTCGATGAGGATCAAATCGAGGCTGGCTATGTGCTTCTGTGCGTGGCCTACCCAAAGACTGACTTGGTCGTGAAGCCTGGCATTGAGGACGAATTGTACTGAACTGGGGTTAACCAGTGAAACACCTGTTATTTATTGGCGCTCTCCTGTTGTTTGCGGGCAGGGCGCACTCCGTTCCGGTGGTTCCGTCCTTCTCCATGGGGAAAATGACAACGAGGACCGAAACCACCCAGGAGACCACTGAGCTGATTCGCTCGATAGATTACAACACAGGTTGGTCATACGCAGTCTCTGGAACAGGGGTTGAATCGAGTACTGGAGATATCTCTGTCGACTCGCAATCTTCTTCCTTCCAGATCGACTCAGACACACAGGCTGGATGGACACAACTCAACATGAGCAACAAGCCCACCTGGAGGCAGACAAATCCGGGGGCAAGTTTCAGCTTCGTCGAGTCCTACTCAGGACCAGGCGTATCGAACGTGACGTCGATCGACAGAAAAGTAACCACTCGAAGCGTCACCGATACCACAAGTATCTTTCAGCGCTAATTGGAATTGGTTCCCTCTTTGCTGCTAATCCTGCTTTTGCTGATTCTGTTGGCGGTGTAAGCGCAACAGCAAACCCAATCGCGCAGTCGTCTTCCTCAGTCTCTAACCAGGCCGTCCAGATCTTGCAAGGGCCTTATATCCAGTCAGCAGTAACTGCTGGCGTTCAATGTCAAGGTCCGACGTTTAACCTGACTCCATTTATTACTTACAGCAACTCCTGGCAGCAGCCTTACGAGCCGCTTTATTACGAGCCTGTCTACGACACGATTGATATCGAAGGAGGTCCGCTTGACGAAAATGGATTGCCGACACCTGACGGCATCCCTGACAACGGCTGGGGCTCGGTCGCCTTTCAGAAGCCAGTTCGCACGGCTCAGAAAGACAACTACTCCTGGAATGCCGGGATCAGCGCCACTATCTCAATTCCCCTCGATGGCGGCATCCAAGAGCGCTGTAAAGCTGCAATGACAACGCAGAACAGGATTCAGATGCAGATGCTGCGTAACAAGGAGCTTGATTTCGCAATTGCCAAACTGCGCCACTGCGGGCAGCTCGCGCAGGAAGGAATCCGCTTTGCGTCGCACAGCCGCTTCTATCATGTCTGCTCTGACGTCATCGTCGAACCCAAGAAAGTAACGATGACCCCTCACATCCATGAGGTCAGGATCACCCCATCAGATCTCGGGCTTGACGGAGTACTCGATACCGCGAACGCTGAGCAAGGACCCTCTGGCGAACAGAACGAATAGGCACTGACTTGCCAAGCATCTTTTTGATCTTGGCAATGATCTTCTTGATCGCCGGCTTAATCAGTTTCAGCAGCCAATTTGCAATCGGCCTGGCGAGCAGTGCTGACACTGTGGCGGTCGTTGCAATTACTGCGGTGGTTGTGACTGATTCAAGAGGCGGCAGATACTTCCCACCGATCGTGAATTCCTGAGGCTCAGGCTTTTCGAGCTTGATGCACTCGCCCTGGCGCAAGACCTCGCCCTCTTCGCACTGGGGCTTCGACTGAGGGGTCTGCCTGCCTTTGACTTCTGGGAGCGTCGGCTGCTGTGATCGACTCCTTGTCACTGGTGTTTCAGTCTTTGCCTCCGCAGCAGCGTTGGCGAACTTAGGAATTTCAGGCCTCTTGTCTCCCTGGCGGAGGTATGGCTGATAAGCCATTGGATCGAACGACGGCATGCCTGCATCGCAATAGATCCTGATCTGGGCTGGATCGCTTGTCGTCAGCTCTGTCTGCAAGTCAGAATCCACATGCGCCTCGACGCAGCCAGGGATTTGGACGACAGGCAAGGCCATGCTCACACCAGGCGGCAAGCTCGGTACTAACAGCGCACGCCTGATTGGTGGCAAATAGATCCCAACATCCGGAATGCTGACCCCAGCAACCCCGATGTCTGGGATGTTCATCAGAAGATCGGCAGGCCTGACTTGACGGTGCCGCCTTTAGGGATGAGCTTCTCTTGGGACTCGAGCAGCTTGTCTTGCATGCCCACGAGATCTTTCTTGAAGTAATCGTATTCCTCTGTCAGCCTGCTTTCAAGTTGCAGAGCAAGCTCACTTTTTAGAAGATTGAACTTACCCGAAACAGCTCTGTACGCAAAGAAAACAACAAGGTTCAAAGCAATTAAATTGCCTAATACAATTCCTTTAAATAATATCTTCATCACAGAAGCCTTGCGTACTGAACAATTACGACCCCATCGCCGCCGAAGCCGCCAGTGTTGTAATTTGTTTGAAATGAAGTAGCGGCTGGAGTTAGGTAGTGGTACTCCGAGCGATAGTTGTAATAGCCGACACCACCACCACCGCCGGCGTTGCCGCCGTCTCCAGGGTTAAACGCGTAACTACCGGCGCCGCCGCCGCCGCCTAGAAATCCCCCGTTGCCAGGGGAGCAGTAGTCGTTGATATCAGCGTTGGAGCCGTAGCCACCACCACCACCACCAGGGCCACCACCACTGCCCTGTGTCGCGTTTCCGGCTGAGCTCTGGACAACCACCATTCCAGCAACGCCACCACCGCCGCCCATCAAAATTTCATTAGGGCCAATCTGCAGTGGACCTTCCCCTGGATCTCTGGTCCGACCGACCGAGCCGGCGTAGGTAATGAAGTTGTAATAGCCACTTCCTCCAGTACCTCCTGTCCCAAGCAATCCATTACCGCCGTTTTCGGTTGTGTAATAGGAACTCGGGCTGATGCTTCGAAGGACTCTATTCATGCTGCCGCCGCCAGCACCACCGGTGTAATTTCCGTCGTTGCCCTGCGCACCGATACCGCCACCTCCACCACCGGCGTAGGTACTACCATCGCCACCCTTGAAACCGCTGCGATACCCGTAAGGAGCTGGTGCACTGCCACCACCACCACCACCGCTATTAGTCCCTGACGCGTAGTACTCAACGCCGCCTTGACCGCCACGTTGATTGGCATCACCTAGCAGGCCTAGACCGCCGATGCCGTATAGAGCGGCGCTTCCCTCGTTAGCTGTGTTGTTGTAACCAGAGTTGCCGCCAGTTGCAGAGCAATGGCTTCCAAAACTAGAAGTGCCGCCAATACCTGTATAGGAATGAGAGCCCTGGCCAATGGTGATTGTTTCAGTGGCCCCAAGACTGGAGACGTTAATCAGCTTGACGGCTAATCCACCGCCACCGCCGCCGTGGGCTGGATTGCTGGAAGGGTGCCGATCACCGCCAGCACCGCCAGCGCCCCATACGTGAACAAGAATTGGCTTTGATTCGTCTATGTCTGAAGGCTTTGTCCATGTATACGATCCAGCTTTCGTATACATGTCATATTCATTGAACAAGTATTGCTTGAAATTTGACATATCAATTAGAGCACTTTGTATTGAACAATGATTAGGCCATCACCGCCATGGCCGTGGTAACTCGAATTACCTACGCCTACGCTGCCACCGCCTCCAGCGTTCCCGCCATGACCGCCCTGGGCGTACTGGCAACCACCGCCGCCACCGCCAAGAATTCCGCCTAAGCCGGCGTTGATATACCAGCCAGTCGCAGCAACATCACCAAAACCACCACCACCGCCGCCTGGGCCGCCATTAGCACCAGGAGAAGTTGTAAAACCGGAAGACTGGGTGTAGCCACCGCCGCCTCCACCACCACCGCCGCCGAAAAAGATTTCGTTGGGCGTGATTCGACCAGTGCCTCGACCGGGCTCAGCACTTTCGCAAGTATCTCCCCCGTAGCTGTAGTAACCGACGTAGAAGTTGGCACCTTGGCCACCAGCTCCGTCGATACCTTGACCGCCATTTCCTCCTGAGTAGTAAGAGACATTACTGCCATGGCCAGGACCCATGCTTCCGCCACCGCCGGTGCCGAAGTAATAACCGTCGCCCCCGGCTCCACCAATACCGCCACCGCCGGTGCCGGCGTAGGAGCTGATGCAGTTGCCGCCTCTATACCCAGCAGTCTCTCCGTAGGGAGCAGGGGCAGATCCACCACCACCGCCACCAGTGTCAGAACCGCTTGCATAACGACCAGTACCACCAGTCCCGCCTCGCTGGTTCTTGTCGCCGTTCAGGCCAAGACCACCGATACCGTAAATAGTTCCACTGCCCTCATTAGCAGTCTGGTTGTCACCGCTATTGCCCCCGGTAGCAGAGCAATGGCTACCGAAGCTAGTTGTCCCACCGATACCTGTTGCACTGGTCGAACCAGCGCCAATGGTCAACGTTTCTGTCGCGCCCAATGAGGAGACGTCGATGTATTTGACCGCTAGGCCACCACCACCACCACCGTTGCCGATTCCACCAACGCTTGAGTCAGACCAGGTCCCAGATCCACCAGCGCCCCAGACGTGCACCAAAATTCTGTCGCCAGTAATTCCTGCAGGCTTTGTCCAGGTAATTGTGTCAGCCCAGTGAAAAACTTCGTATTGATTGAATTCGCCGGGGATGCCACCACCACCGCCGCCGCCGCCACCAGCAGATCCAGGAAACCTTCTACCCATCGAAAATCAATAGCCCTAAACGACAGATCTGGCTGAAGCCATTTGCTTAGTTACAGGTTAGCTAGTTCTGCCTGATGACTAATAATTAGACGAGACGAGCGTATTGAATAATGACCACTCCATGGCCAGCTTTTCTGACCTCATTGATTGGCCTACCGGTGTGTTGTTGGTAGTAGCCGATTCCACCGCTGCCGCCAGCATTACCACCATTCCCGGAATCGTTGTAGCTAGAAGCGCCACCGCCGCCGCCCAAAAAACCGCCGTCACCAGCGCAAGAGTAAGCCCCAGTTGTTGTGTACTTGCCAATGCCACCGCCACCACCACCTGGAGCACCGCAGCCAGCGGGTGAAGCTCCTCGCTCTGAACTGTCGTACCAGTAGCAATGTCCGCTACCACCACCGCCGTAAATACCGATTTCGTTGGGTGTGAGAATTAAATCACCCTGAGCTTGAGTTGATTTATTGACCGATCCACCGCCGTATGAGATGTAGCTGTTACCAGGAGAAGATGGAGCTCCACCGAAGCCAAGTAAGCCATTTCCTCCTGGAGCTGGCTGATAGGAACTCGCTGGTGATTGCGATTTGCTTGGGACACTCATTGTCCCGCCACCGCTACCGCCCGTATAATTACCTTGCTCACCAGCAGCTCCAATACCTCCGCCTCCACCGCCGGCGTAAGTAGAGCCGTTGCCACCGTTGAACCCGTCCCGATATCCGTAAGAAGCTGGCGCGCTACCACCACCACCACCGCCACAATTGTTCGAATCAGAGTAATAACCAGTGCCACCGGTTCCACCTCTGCGGTTTACGTCACCACCAGAGCCCATTCCGCCTATTCCATAATTAGCGGTTCCATCGGCACCACCATTTGAGCCACCATTCGAGGTCTCACAAATGCCGCCATTACCTCCAGTTGCTGAGCAATGGCTACCGAAACTAGATGAACCGCCCTGTGACTGACTGTTCGTTCCGTTGTTGGATCTAGCACCAACAGTGACAGTCTCTGTTGCACCCAAAGCAGAGACATCGATCAACTTGACGGCTAATCCACCGCCACCGCCGCCATTGCAAGCAGTGTTGCTGTTGTAATAGGCATCATGGCCTGTGCCACCTGCACCCCATACATGCACGAGGATTGGCTTGGAATCATCAATATCTGATGGCTTTGTCCAGGTGAATGTCCCAGCTTCCCGGTAGAAATCAAACGTGTTGTAGAAATAGCCTTTGAAGTTTGTCATTTCCTAGAACCTCACTCTGTACTGGATAATCACGAGGCCAGGGCCGCCCTTACCAAATCCAATGCCGGCACTCGCGCCAAAGCCGCACCCGCCACCGCCTCCTGCATTGCCGCCATCGCCGGCATACGCACTGGAGCTAGCCCCGCCGCCGCCGCCCAGAAGGCCACCGTTGCCTGCTCTCCAGCCGTGGTCGCCCAAGCCATTTGTTTGAGCTACTCCACCACCGCCACCACCTGGGCCACCATGACCGCCGTCACGACCGTTGTTACCAGAGCTATAGGTCGATCCTGACCCACCGGCCCCGCCGCCACCGCCGAGCATGATTCGGTTCGGCTCGAGGATTAAGCCTCCTGAGCCGCTTTGGCCAGCTCGAGGAATACCGCCCTGGTAGGTAGTGAAGGCGCCATATCCATTGGTGGCACTTCCATGGCAACCAAACAGACCTGCACCGCCATTGCCAGGAGTGTCGTAGTTCCCTTGTGAGCCGTGGCCTTCGCTCATGCTTCCGCCACCACCACCGCCGGGATAGGAGTACCAACCACCGCCTTCACCACCGATTCCAGCGCCGCCACCACCGCCATTAGTCGTATAGGCATTGCCGCCCGGATAGCCATCTACATGGCCATATGGCGCTGGGGCAGAACCACCACCACCACCACCGGCATTTGTGGTGCTTGCGAAGTAAAAGCCGCCGCCGCGACCGCCACGTCGATTGACATCACCTAGCAGGCCTAGACCGCCGATGCCACGGTTTGCAGCGCCATTACTGCCGCTATTACTACCTTCGTTCGAAGTTTCGTTATCGCCTGAATTACCACCAGACGCTGAGCAATGGCTACCAAAGCTCGAAGTGCCACCCAGGCCATTAATTGTAGTAGCGCCACTACCAATAGTGATTGTCTCAGTAGCGCCTAATGAGCTGTTGTCGATGTATTTCATGGCGTAGCCGCCACCACCGCCACCCCATCCCTCACTGGCGGTTCCGCCACGGGCGTTGTGACCAGCACCGCCGGCACCCCACACATGAACGAGAATCCTGGAGCCGCCAATTTTGGTCGGCTTAGTCCAAGTAAATGATCCAGACGTCTCAAACATCTTGACGACGTTGAACTCGCCGATGGAATCACCACCACCGCCACCACCACCAGCAGATCCAGGAAACCTACGTCCCACTTTTAATTAGCGAAGAGCCTTAATTGCAGTAACTACTTCTGCGGTCAGAACAGAGTCAGTGACAAGTCGATCCAGAAGAGCGATGTCTTCTGCGTTGTCGAGGTCAAGACTACCTTTGGCTTCCATTTGAGCCATGAAGTCATCGACTTCATCGTCCGTAGCTCGCAGATTCTTGACTGCCACGCGCTGTGCGCGTGTCATCGCATCAAGCACTTCTGCGCGAGGAGCCAGACGAGGCTGGGTCGGCGCAGGAGGAGGGGTCACCTCAGGGGCCACATACTTCACCAGCGTCCCATCGGTAACTGTGTCACCAGTCGCCGTATTCTCGTCGACCTCGACGAATTGACTTGCGATCGATTCGACAAAGCGCGTAGTCGGATCGCCATCGCAGACCTCCATGACGAGACCAGCGGAATTGAGTCGTGCGTACTTAGCCATTTATCAGGACTCCAGGCCGTAAGCCACGAAAGAGCAGCTGCCATTTCCAGAGCCGACAACTAAACGTGCACCGGATTCAAGCGTGATACCAGTCCGCTCAAAAGAGGTGTTGGCGTTCAAAGAGAAGTCGAACTCAATGTAGTACTGGTCTGCGATAGCGCCAGAAGAGGTGGAGACCGAAGCCGGAATCACAGCAACTTTGATTGTGTCGGCTGCAGCTGTCTGGTTGCAGACTGCGAGAATCAAAGTTGTGGTTGCAGTTGCCGTAACAAGTGCAGTTGTTGCGTAAGTCGGGGTGCCGCCACTGGGCTTGGAGGACCCCTTAATACCCGAAGCCATGCGAAATAAGCGATCAGACGGGCAGGTTGCCTGCCTCTTCCCTTAAGTATAAAGATTCAACCGTATGGTTCGTTCTCTCGCTGAACGTGACTACGAAGATCTTGTCTTGAGTTGATACGGTTATTAGCGCTCGAACGATTAACCGAATTCTGCTTTTTACTACGAGCCAAGGCAGCGGCTTTCTGCTGCCTTGCTTTTAACTGTTTGGCTCGCTTGAACATCAGGTCGAGAGGCCCATGAAGAATGCGTACTGACGGTCTGCATTGGTCGTGGTGTATGTCCCGGAAATCAACAGAGTCCAGCTGGTGTTTTCTGGTGAACCTGAAGGGTCAGCGGTGGCATCTGAGGTGTGATCGGTCAGACTGATGTAGTGGTTGGTATTAGCGCCACTGCCGGTTTGAACCAGATCACCTTTGTAGTAGTCAGTGCTGGTTGCATAGGCGCCTCGATTGAATGAGCCACCGGAATACCGCGCCCAGTTTCCAGCGAGGAGATCGGCCAACAATGTCGCTGCCGAAGTGAAGTTCGTGGCGGCCCGATAAGCCTGGCCCTGATGAATGACGGCATCATCAGCTACGTATGAAGTAGCGGTCTGCCAGTCACCCTTGAAGTCGAGGCCGCCAGCAAGCAACTCCCAGTAAGTGGCGTTTGGAGGAATGTTATTGGTCGTCGCACCAATAGCCCGATAAGTACTGCCGCCGTGGGTAACGACGTCGTTCGTGGCGTAAGTCGTTGCAGAGCTCCATGCGCCATTGGCCTTCAGGCCACTGACCATTGCCGCCCAGTGCGTGGTCGTCGAGGGGTCGGTTCCAGGCGTTGAGGCTGTGGAGTTGATATAGGAGTAAACGTCGCCACCGAAACGAACGACATCGTTGTATTCGTATGACTCTGTGGCGGAATAATCGCCTCGAAACTGAAAGCGGATCTTGCCCAGATTGATAATGGTGCTCATACGATCTCGCAGTTCAGGTGGCCGGGGTTAGCTGATGACCAGCTAAAAGAAAGCAGCTTGTCTGACCACACAGTTTCGGCGTAGTCTTCAAGGTTAATTATATGAGAGTCAGGCAGCTTAACCTCGCTGCCTCCCGTGTTTCGGACAATGCTTAAGTTGCCAGTCGCAACATTAAAACGGAAGCTATAAGCATTCTTCCCTGAGGGAGCAGCAAAGTCCGTTATTTGAGGAGCGACAACCTCTTTGAATAGTTGAATCGTCATTAGACGTCTTCGTAAACAGAGAGCCAGACCACGAATGTCTTCGTGCTTGTATTTTCCGGATCGACAGGGGCGTCTGACTTGACTACGTCGTCCTCGCCTAAGACCATCTTCTCCATGCCCGTCAAACGCTTTTGTTCGCCGGGGGCAATTCGAACACCTTTTGCGATGTAATAGTCATCGCTGCCGACAGTAATAAAGATGTCAACAGGCAGCTCGAATTCAGAGACATTCGAAACAGTCATCCCTGTAATCACAGACGTCTTTGCAGACGGCACTGTGTAAACAGTGGTGGGAGCTGGAGCAGACTGCTGACTGCCAACCGATGCTTGAAATCTTTTAAATGTGGCCATTAACCAAATGCCAAGATATCGGAGACAGAAAGCTGGGAGCCCATCGGAACCCAGGCACCAGTGGTGCCCGCTATGTACATGCTAAATACATTGACCAAAGGGCTGTACCAAATATCTCCCTCAAAAAAGCCACTGCCAGGCGCATTGTTTTGGATGAAAACATTGTTCTGCGCCGGAACCCACTGGACCGTGGCAGCCAGGTAGATCTTTAGCAAGCCATTCGTGGTGTCGAACCACATGCTGCCGTCTGTGGGCTGCGAAGGCGCTGTAGGTGAAACAACGGTGGATCCACCACCACCGGCGCCGCCGACCGAAGACCATCCGCTCCCGTCGTAGATCTTGAGCTCGTTGTTGCCGGTGTCCATCCAGAGGTCACCAGCGACAGCTCCGGCTGGTTGGTTGGGACCCCTCGGGATATTGCCACCGTTGGCAACACGGTCAGTGTCGGCTATCTCCTGTGGGTAGCCGTTAACAAGGACAAGCGGAAACCTGACTGTCATTAGGAGGTATAGATAGGTTGACCAGGTTGGACATCAATCTGCGTTGCGCTAATCGCCTGTCCGATTGGAACCGAATAAACGCCACCACCTGTAGGAGCCGTAAGGGAGATGGCCCCTCCGTTGTCCAGGAAATAATCCAAGCCGACAGACAAGCCGCTTAGACCAGCGATCGGCCCCCTGGCAACGATCGTGACCTGGTCCCCTGGGTTGCTTGCGGACTCCTTAGCGAGTCCAAGGACGTTGGCCTTTTCTCTGGAGTTGTTGTTGTAGGCCTTATAGACCCTGCCATCAGATGCCTGGATGTAAACGGCATCGCCTAACGACAAAGCCTCTCCGGCAACTGCAGGATTCAAGGCAGCGACTGACTGAGCGCCGGAGCCACCACCGCTGATTGCACTCTGAAGATCAATTAACGCCTGGATGATTCCAGCAGTATTAGCGGGATAAGACGTCACTTGACCTCCAGCTGCTTGGATACAAGCAGTAATTGCTGCAATGATTCCTGAAGTGTTTTCGGCATAACGCGGCTGAAACAGCGGCGTCACACTGGGATTAAGAGGCTCAGTTGCCACAGTAAATCTTACGCCTCCAAAAGTATTCTAAATACGCTAAGGAACAATCTTCGGTACATCAATTGCATCCAGCTCGAGGAAGGAGAGGATCGAATAATCAACTCCACTCTTGGGAACAAATGCCTGGAATTCCTGAGTCGTTTGGTTAAAGCACTTCAAGTCTTGACTACCCCTCTGAAGCCACCAATCATTGTTCCGACACCAGGAAGGGTTGGGCTCCTCTCGGTCATGCCAAAGCATAGGACCGCCAAACGGCCGAATGTTCTCTCTGACATTGCCACCAGGGAAGACAACAAGCCCAACTGATTCAGCAATCGAAAGGACAAATCGATCCCAACTCAATCGCTTTTTGCGGAAATAAGACAAGAACTCATTCGGATCCATGGCCCGTTCGTAGGAGCTCATGAACTCCAAAAGGTCGCGCTCAGCAGCCGTGGGGTAATCGTCGGGCTCTAGCCAAGGGACGCCACAGGCCCAACGCTGAGCGTGTATGTGTTTGCAGTCTCTGCGTTCATCACGCCTTTCTGGAAGCGTTCGCCACTGTCGGTAGTAACCAACGCCTTCGCTTTCCCATGCACTGACCACGCTTCTGTTGGCATTTGGGAGCGGAAACGTATCAAGGTTGGAGCTTTTTCTATCTACAAAATCAAGATTGGCGACAGCACCGCCGAGATGATCGGGGCAGCAACAGAAAAATGAAAACGACGAGCAAAGATATCTGGTGCCGTCATCCTTGAAGGTATAAGTAGGAACATCCGGATCATCGGGATCATAAGGCTCACGTTTCCAGTAGATCTTCTTATTAACCTCTGCCCTTCTATGCGGCCTCGAGAGATCAAAGGTCATCGTCATCGCCCCCGTGCTGACAGCAGTCAGAGTCAGGGCAACGCTGCCGGCATCCTTTTCGACCAAGTCGTCTGGGAAATTAGGACCTGTCGCTGAGTCTTCAAATTGATCGCCAATACAAACGTTGTAGATCGCTAGCTGCTCTGCGTTGTAGATCCCATTGACGTCAAGAACGAGCGTGTGATTTGCGGGATCAGGATCGCTTTGATTCAGCGTGACCCTTGAAGAAGTGATCGGCTGAGGCAGCAGGAAGCTACCTCGAACACGAGTAGCGACATACCAGGCGTTCTCGGAGCTGGTCGAGCTCGGGAAAACTGTGACTACTTCTCGACTACCGCGCTGGTTAATCTCGTCAGAAAAGGTGGAAGTCCCGTTGAGGAATCGAGCGAGAATGTTTAGCTGCTGATCACCCCAGCTTCTGCCTTTACCGAAATAGTATTCCTGGCCGAGCTTCCATCGTTTGTAGTCCGACTCCCTGTTGTACGCCTCGACAATTGTCGGAAAAGCAACCGTTCCATATTCACCAGCACCGGATGTGGCATCCGGATAGATGCCCTTCGCCCTTTGCTTCATTGGCTTATTGACTGACGGCAACCCAAGCCTTCTGCCAGGGTTGCTGCCAAACCGCTTAGCCATTACCCACCGAAGCGTGATGCGTAATAGGAACCAGTACCTGCACCGGAAGTACGATCGCGAATCTGGCTGGCAGTGCCCCTAGCGGGAGGGCGCCTGTCTCTATCCATCATCTGAACCACAGGCCCCTCTCGGCTCAGAACACTGTCTGTAATGCCACCCTGCTGAATGACATAGTCCGCGATCTCTTTGTCTTGATCACTCGCCGAGCCGCGATATCCAGATCGACCGGAGGCAAGGTTTCCACCGCCGGCATATGAGGTTTGATTAGCTCCGCCAGCAGATGCGCCAGACCGCAGTCCGGACAACTGCTGGCCGACTGATTGCTCCCGGTAAGTATCGGCTTCCGCTCTGGCCTGTTCGTACAGAGCTGATTGCTCTCCAAATTTCTTTTCGTAGTCGTCACGCTCTTGCTTGATTGACGCGTTATCGGCTAAGGCGCTTTGGTATTGGGTTTGAAGATTGCCAACTTGCCCTTGGTAGTTGCTTAGCTGATTCTGGAATCCGCTTATCTGGCCTCTATAGTCATTGATCGTTGATCGATATGAATCAATCGCGGACTGAGCGTTAGTGGCTTCATTCGTTGCGTTCGTGTAGTTGTCGTACAGATTGTTGTACTGATCAACCAGGCTGGTATACGCACTTTCGTAGGGGTTATTGCGCGGTGGCGCAGGTGTATTTGTTGCTGGTGGCGTAGATGTAGATGGGGGCGTAGATGTAGGTGTAGGTGTAGTTGATTGTGTTTGCGGCCTTCGATCAGCATGTTTATCCATGCCGCGCAAATCATTTTTGCTGTTCAGGTTCCTGATACCAGCCTTTTTCATCAGGTTGATAACACCCTGTTTGCTCAGGCCATACCTTTTTTTGGCCTGATTCAGGTACTGTTTTGTGAACTTACTCATTTCTCACCTCAGCGGAATCGTGAAGCGTAATAAGAGCCAGTGCCAGCACTGCTGCTTGATCCCTTAGATGCTGACTTCCCTGCCTGCGCAGGGCCTCTAGCAAGCTGCTGCACGACAGGCCCCTCTCGAGCAAGAACACTGTCAGTCAGGCCTCCCTGAGCACGCATTGACTCAGCCAACTTGCTGATATCTCCTTCGTCGCTGCTGTAACCAGTGCGGCCAGAAGCGAGGCCACCAGTAAGGTTTTGAGACTGATTGGCCCCGCCAACTGTGGAACCACTTCTTACAGCACGCAGTTGCTGCCCAACAGCCTCTTCCCGGTACTGATCAGCTTCGGCTCTAGCGGCCTCGAAATCAGCGCTCGCCTTATTGAACTGCGATTCGAATTGATCGCGCGCCTGAGCATTGGCTTCCGCAGTCTTAAGAGCATTTTGGTACTGCCCCGTCAAGCTATTAACTTGATTCGTGTAGTTGGCAATCTGATCGTTGAATCCAGAGATGCGGCTGTCGTAATCTTGAATCCGATCTTCATAATCACTAATCTGCGATTTATATCGTTCGATTTCACCCGAATAATCTCGGGCAACACTGCGCGCGTCATTTCGCTGAGCCTTCAGCTGAAAAGCTTGTTGCGCAGAGTCAGCGATAATTGCATCACGTGCTCGCCAGCCGAGAGACATCCCTGAGGGCCCAATTGCATTTGCAATATGGATCGGGTTGTAACCTGCAGCTCGTGCTCTCTGGTATGACTGGAGACCGAATCCGCCTTGGCCGCCTCGGAACTGATGAAGAATGCTCATTGGTTTTTACCTTTAATTAGAAACTTCCGCGCTCATTGCGGCGATTACGAGCACGATTTTTTGCGCCCCTGCGTCGCCCACCAAAGACATCATCGGTACTGACGCCTCGCCCACCACGACCTTTGTTTTTACCAGGGCGGCGTTCAGGTTTACCTCCGATACCTCTATCTCTGTTATCCGCAATGATTTTGTTTTGCTCGCGCCAGTAATCAGCGCCGCCGCCTTGTACTCGCATTCCGCCGCCGCCGTATCGTCCGCCGCGCTGACCCGGAGCAATACCAAGCTCTTCAGGACTCATTACACGACCACGGCCTCCGCCGTAACGAGTGCCCCTGTTGTCTCTAGTGTTGTCGGGCAGGTCAGCGTAAAACTCGCCATAACGTCCACCGTCGTAATCACCAGAATTGCGACCAGGAGAGTAATAGTCTCTGCCGCCCCCAAAACTGTCCTGGTGCACCATTCCAGGTGAACCGTACCTAGGCCCAAAGACATCTATGGTGCTGGTGCCTTGATTCTCGGGGCCTTTGTCCTTAGGCTTCTGCTTATCAAAGTGCTCCTGAATCTTTCTCAGGTCATTACTGCTATCAAGCCTGCGAATGCCTACAGTTTTTGCGATGTTACGCAGCGCATCTGCAGACATCCCAAAACGATTCATGCCCGATTTCAGGGCTTGATTTTTGTCATCCCTAAACTCACTGATTGGATTCGACTGCCCCGTGGATGGACGACTTGGGGATGAATAGCTAGAGCCGCTTGATGCCATATCTTGAATTCCAGCGGCGGCCTGACTGGACATGCTGGAACCGATGTTTTCGGCATACGAAAACGCATTACCCATACCCCGAGGACTAGGGAAGCCTTGGTTACTGGTTTGTCCAGGCCTGCGTGGCCTTCCATGCCCAGCCGCGTAATACCCTACGCGCTCCAGCTCCCTCTCTCGGTCCTCAGGAGAAAGACTACGGATGTAGTTATTAAATTCTGGAGTGAATTTCATCAGAAGAAGCCTCCCTGGGCAAATACGTGGATACGAGTTGCCGAACTAGGAGCCGTCAAAGCGGCTGTAACTCCGACATAGAGAGTTGCACCTGATGGCACATACAGCCCTGTATTCTTTTTGTCCGCCTCAGTCACAGATGCATCAGCCCCAAGGTTGGGGACTGGGATACATAGCGGCGGCAGAGAGATGTTGGTTCGCTCTCCAGCTGCACTCGACGAGATGGTTTCACTCGCAACACACACAGTGTTTGCAGAAGTGATCGATGCCGCTGAGCCTGAAACGCTCAAAAAGATCAGAACCTTTGATGCTGTCGTGCTGGCTTCATTGGCAACAATTGAAATGCTGTCAACGACAGCGCCATCGTTAGCCAAACAGTCAACCAGAAGGACACAACCACCACCAGTTGGCGTATTAAAGTTGGTCGCGGTTGTTAGCGCTGCCGCGCCGCCGATTGTTGCGAATGAATGCAGCGGCCGGTCAACCAGCAGCGGCATCTTATTGGAACTACTGGTTGCCAAAGTAAG
>MDSW01113543.1_pt1 | contig 19149 bp, 15 predicted proteins | sample 811171 | NCBI WGS metagenome assembly MDSW01 (sample SAMN05326641, study PRJNA326480) | marine metagenome | isolation source: seawater | place: Atlantic Ocean: North West | collected 2012 | reverse complement strand
TCAAACAGGAAATAAAGTATCAGCTGGTATCTATTTCTACAGTTTACAGACTGAAGGAATGTCGATTACCAAAAAAATGATGCTAATGAAATAATTTATTAGTTAAACATAACTTTAAAATAAAAGGGTTTAATCACTAACTTGATTAAGCCCTTTTACTTTTTATTTTTTGTAATAAATTGTATTATATTACAAACGTATATATTTTGTTTTAATAATACTTTAAAAATTAGGAGGTATTTTTCGTATGATAAGAAAAAAATTATTTTTAGCATTAAGTCTAATATTAATAACATCTATAAGTTTCTCTAATACATATTTAAAAAGTGATAGAGATCCAAATACTGAGTTGTTATCTAAGATTTTAAAAGAAATTGAATCTTTAAAAAAAGGTCAAGAAAAGTTAGCTAATGATATTAAAGCAATTAAAAGTGCAGGTTCAAAAGCTAATCCTTCAAAACCAGCTCCAACTGCTGCTCAATCTGCGACAGTTAAAAATATTCCTACTGGTGATTCAATGGTATTAGGTAATCCTGATGCACCAGTAACCATTCATAAATGGACTGATTTTCAATGACCTTACTGTGCTAAGTCTGTCAGGTTGATAGATGATATTTTAAAAATGCATAAAGATGAAGTAAAAGTTGTTGTAAAGAACTTTCCATTGAATTTTCATAAACAAGCAAGGGACGCTGCTAAAGTAGCCTTAGCTGCTGATAAGCAAAAAACATGTGGTCCTGCAAAAAATGAGTCATGTTATAAAGATATGTATCATTTGATTTTCTGTGGTACTACAGAGTCGGTTATGCCAGATCAGTGTAATGCTTGGAGAAAGTTAAAAACAAACCCTGATTTACCTTATGAATATGCTGCACAATTAAATTTAGATTTGGTTAAGCTAAAGCAAGATGCAAAAGATCCAGCACTTGAAAATTTAATTAAAAAAGAAGGTTTAGAATTATCTCAAAATTTTGAGAGAAAATCTGTTCCAAAATTTTTAGTAGCAGGAAGAGAACCAAAAGGAAGAGATTTAAAGACTTTTTCAGATATGATTAAAGCTGAACTAGCTAAGAAAAAGTAATTTAAGTAATTTTATTTTAAATTGGCTCCAATAATAATTTTATTATTGGAGCTTTTTTTTTATATTAGTGATATTAATCATAAAAACTATTGTTGTACCGTTATAAATTGAAAAATGCGTTTTAAAAAAGTATATAATATTTTAATTATGTGTGTAATTTTTACAATTATTCATGCAGATAATTGTAATGATGTTAGTGCATGTAATTATAATCCAGATTCAAATTCAAATCATGAATGTAATTACCCATATGAATGTCCAAATAATTCTTTTGAATGTGATGTTAATGATTGTTCAGAGCCAAATGGATTTGGATGGAACCAATCAAGTAAAATACTTTTTTTATTCGTTGATTATGCATTTAAGATTAATTCAAACTTTCCTTTAATTGAATATGAAGATTGGATTGGTGGTTTTAAATCTCATGATGAAACAAGAAATGGTGAATGTCAAACAATATCTAATACATGTCCTGATGTAAATTTTGATGGTTTATTAACTGATAATGTTGAAGTTTGTATTGGTTCAAAATATTGGAATGGTGATAATAACAGTGAAATTCCATTAATGGGATTTCAAAGTAATAATACTTTAACAAATGGATATTTATTACCAGGAGACAAACCTTACTTTAAGCTATTTGATTCAACTAATGATAGTCTTTACTATATGATTCCATACAAAAATGGTGAACCTTATGAGTTTATTTATTCTGGAAATTCATCAATTGAAATTATGTTAATTGATTCTTTAGTTTCTCAATGTCCTTTTTATAATAATTATGATAGTGATAGCGATAGTATACCTGATACGTGCGATGCTTGTCCTAATGATTCAAATAATGATATAGATAATGATAATGTATGTTTTCCTAATGATTTATGCCCTTACGATTTTAATAATGATATAGATGGTGATGGAATATGTGCATGCACTATAGGTAACGAAGATATCTGTAATCAAATTATTAATGACGATCCGTTAATTAATAATTTTGACTTATGTCCTTTAGATCCACAAAATGATATTGATGATGATGGATTATGTGGCAATATTGATCATTGTCCAAATGACCCCTTTAATTTAGATAATGATAACGATGGAATATGTGATGATATAGATGATTGCATAGGTGAGTATGATGATTGTGGTGTATGTAATGGTGGTGATTCAAATAAAGATTGTAATGGCGATTGCTTTGGAACTGCATATTTAGATGATTGTGATGTTTGCGTAGGTGGTAATACTCTTTTTCAAGAAAATGAGTTTAAGGATTGTAATAATGATTGCTTTGGAACCGCATATTTAGATAATTGTGGCATCTGTTCTAGCGGTAATAGTAACCATGAACCTGATAGTGATATTGATTGTAATGGTATTTGTTTTGGAACTGCATTTTTAGATAATTGTAGTGTATGTTCTGGTGGAAATACTAATCATGAAGCAAATAGTGATATTGATTGTAATGAAGTTTGTTTTGGTAATTCAACTATTGATGAATGTGGTGTTTGTAATGGAAATAATTTTGATCAATGTGATTATGATAATGATGGAATTTTAAATATTAATGATATTTGTCCAAATGATTTTAATAATGATATTGATGGAGATGATATCTGCGGTGATGTAGATATTTGCCCAAATGATTTTAATAATGATATTGATCAAGATGGTATCTGTGGTGATATAGATATATGTCCAAATGACCCAGAAAATGATATAGATCAAGACAATATTTGTGGAGATAGTGATAATTATCCTAATTGCTTCTATAACTTTTTTGATTGTTTTGGTGAGTGTGGGGGTACTGCGGTATACGATCAGTGTGGTATATGTAATGGTAGTGGTAATTGTGAATGCCCTGATTTTGATTATGGAATTAAACCTGACTGTAATGGTGTATGTGGAGGTAATGCTATAGTTGACGAATGTGGTATATGTGATGGTAGCAATATTGATAAAGACTGTAATGGCGACTGTTTTGGTATTGCATTTTTAGATAATTGTGGTATTTGTTCTGGTGGTAATAGTAATCACGAAGCAAATAGTGACATTGATTGTGAAGGGATATGTTTTGGTGAAGCATTAATTGATGATTGTGGTATTTGTAATGGTGGTGATTTAAATAAAGATTGTAATGGTGATTGTTTTGGAAATGCATATTTAGATGACTGTAATATTTGTTCTGGTGGTAATAGTAATCATGAAGCAAATAGTGACCAAGATTGTGCTGGAACATGTTTTGGAAATTTGGAGTTTGATGAATGTAATATATGTGGAGGTCAGGGTATTTTAGAAAATGAATGTGATTGTCAAGGTAACATTTTAGATTGCAATAATGTGTGTGGTGGGAATTTGGTAATTGATGAATGCGGAATATGTGGTGGTGAAAACAATAATATGGATTGTAATGGCCTGTGTTTTGGAAGTGGTATTGATATCGATGATGATGGTATATGTGATGATATTGATAATTGTATAGGAGAAATTGATGTTTGTGGTATTTGTAATGGTGATGGGACATGGTGTCTCAATGCAAATATTTATTTAGGAGATATAAATGAAACTCATTTAGAGATCTTATATGATTCACCTCTTGATATAGGCGGATTTCAATTCACAGTATCCGGTATAAACATTATCAATGCTTTTGGGGGAGTTGCTGGCCAACATAATTTTAATATTGCTAACAACAATAATACAGTTCTTGGATTTTCTCTTACTGGAAATTCAATACCATCTGGTAGTGGTGTTCTATTAATGCTAACAATTAACTATAATAATACATCAGCATGTTTTGAAGAGGCAATATTTTCTGATGAAGATGGAGATCCTATAAATGTTATTTTAGACACTTGCTTAGAAGTTGATTGTATAGATTCTGATTTAGATACTATATGTGATCAAGTTGATGATTGTTTTGGGGTTATTGATGAATGTGGTATATGCAATGGTAATGGAATTGAAGAAGGTTTTTGTGATTGTAATGGTAATGTTGAAGATTGTGCTGGAGTTTGTGGTGGATCATCAGTGATTGATGATTGTAATATATGTGGTGGTAATAATTATGGTATGGATTGTAATGGTGATTGTTTTGGAACAGCATTTATAGATTATTGTGGTGACTGCGTTGGTGGAAATACAAACTATGAGGAAGGTTCTTTTGATTTAGGTTGCGGATGTAATTACCCTGCACCAATGGAATTTTGTTTTGACAGTGATGGAGATAGTTTAGGAAATAATGGTACAAATACACTTTTTTGTTCAGAAGGCTCAAGTGATGAGTATGAAATTGTTCCTGATAATTGGACCAATAATTGTGATGATATATGTATTGATGATATTGAAAATGATGCAGATGGTGATGGAATCTGTGAAAGTAATGAAATTTATGGATGTGATGATAATTTAGCATGCAATTATGATATTTTATCTACAGAAAATGATGGAAGTTGTATTTATTTTAATTTTAACAATGTATTTCCAGAAAATGATTATGTATTTGATCTATCAAATGAAAATATTGATGATAGTATTTTGTTTGAGTGGAGTCAACCTCCTGCAGAATGTAATTATCAAGGAAATTACAGATTGCAAATTTATGATAATAATAATAATCCAGTTTATTTTACATTGACTAATGAAAATAATACAAATGTTATCTATCAAGAATTACCAATTGAAGATTCAATATTAAATTCTTTCAGATGGAACGTAGAATCTATTGATTTAGATTTTGTATCAGAACAATTCAATTTTATTATTGATGCTCAAAATCTAAATAATTTTTATACTGAAATTCCAGAAGAATTTTTCATTTCAAATACTTATCCAAACCCATTTAATCCTCAAACAAGTTTTATATTTGGAGTTCCATCTAGAGCTAAAGTAGAAATAACATTTTTTAATTCAATAGGTGAGGTTATACATAAGGTTGACTCCAAATATTATCAAGCTGGTACATATAAGTATGTTTGGAACCCAGAAAATATTTCTAGCGGAATTTATTATATACAATTAAAGTCCAAAGATATGGTAATAAATAAAAAAACTACCTATCTTAAGTAAGCTTTTTAAAAATTTTATTAAATTCTTTTTCTAAATCTTCTATTTTTGAATCATTGTTTACAATAAAATCAGAATGTTTTTCTTTCATTTTATCTGACATTTGAAGCGACATTCTTTTTTTAATTTGAGATAAGTCTAAACTTTTTCTTTCTATTGCTCTTCTCAATCTAATGTCTTTATTTGCAGTAACTAAAATTATATAGTCAAAAAAGTGTTGAAAGTTAGCCTCAAATAACAAAGCAGCATCAACTATGAAATATTTATAATTTTCATTATTAGCTTTTTCCAAAGATAATTTTATAAGTATGCTTACTTCAGGCCATATAATTCCGTTTAATATTTTTTGATTTTTTTCATTTTCAAATGCAACACTTGCAAGCTTTTTAAAATCAATTTTTGTTCCAGTTTGTATTTTTTTTCCGAAAATATTAATCAGTTTTTTTTGTAAAACTGAGTGATTTTTAAGATGTTTTTTTGCTTCTTTATCAGCATTAAAAATAAAAGATTTTTCTTTGAAAAAATCTGAAAATGTAGTTTTACCTGAACCTAAATTACCTGTAATTCCTATTTTAATCATTTTAGGTGATTTAATATGTTATGCTTGACAGTTTGAATTTCTTCTGATCCATTAACATTAAAAACATTTTGCTTATAATAATTAATTAATGGCTTTGTTTGCTTATGATAAATTTTCAATCTATTTCTCACAGTATCTTCTTTATCATCATCTCTTATAATTAAATCTTCATTTGTAATGTCATCCTTACCTTCAACTTTAGGAGGATTATATTTTACATGATACACTCTACCTGAACTAGGATGCATTCTTCTTCCACCCATTCTTTCAACAATTTCATCATCATCAACATTAATAACTATTACATGATCAAGCTTTTGATTGCTTTTATTGAATAGTTCATCTAGACCTTCAGCTTGAGCAATAGTTCTAGGGAAACCATCTAGAATAAATCCATTTTTGCAATCATTATCTTTGAATCTAATTTCCATCATATCTAGAATCAATGAATCTGTAACAAGTTCACCTTTATCCATAAACTCTTTTGCTTTAATTCCAAGTTTTGTTTCATCACTAACATGAGATCTTAACATGTCTCCAGTTGATATCTGGGGAATATTATACTCATCCATTAAAAATTTAGATTGCGTTCCTTTTCCTCCACCTGGAGGGCCTAATAATAGTATTCTCATATTATTTTATTCCTTTAGATTAAAATTCCAGCTATGGTTGCAGTTATCCAAGATGCAATAGCGCCTCCAAACATTGCTTTCAAAGCAATACTTGATAAATCTTTTTTCCTTTGAGGAGAGAGAGCACTTATACCTCCTATTTGAATCCCTATTGATGAAAAATTAGCAAAGCCACATAGAGCATAAGTTGCAATTATTTGTCCTTTTGGAGTTAATAGGCCAGCTTTTATATATTCTCCTAATTGCCCATATGCAACAAATTCATTTAGTGATAATTTCATTCCAAGTAAATTTCCTACTTCTTTTATATCTGATGATGGTACTCCCATAACAAAAGCCAATGGTTTTAATAAATTTCCAAATAAAGTTCTAAGTGAACCTGGGAAATATCCTGAATATTCACCAATAGCAGGAGATAAACTAGAAGGTGGATATTTATAATAAACACCTTTTAATAAAGAACCATCTATAATACCATCAACCCAGTTTAGAATTAAATCAATACAAGCAATAATAGCTATAAAACCTAGTAGCATAGCACCTACATTTACAGCTAATTTTAATCCATCTAGAATTCCATTTGAAGCTGCTTCAACTACATTTGAGCCAACTTTTATATCTGGCAATTGAGTATCGCCACTTGTTTCTGATTCTTCTTTTTCTGGAAAAATAATTTTACCAACAACTAAAGCAGCCGGTGCAGACATAACACTTGCAGCAACTAAATAGCCTACATTAACACCCATAGCGCTAACACCGGCTAAAACACCACCTGCAATTGTTGCAAAACCACCTACCATAATGGTCGTTAGTTCTGATTTAGTCATTTTATTTAGAAAAGGTTTAATTAATAAAGGAGCTTCTGTTTGGCCAACAAAAACATTTGCAGAACAAGATAGAGTCTCAGCTCCACTTGTGCCAATAGTCCAACGCATAAATTTACTTAATGAATTTATAATTTTTTGTATAATACCTAAATAATAAAGAACACTCATCATCCCACCAAAAAATATAATTGTTGGTAGTACCTTAAAAGCAAATTGAAAGCCAAACCCAGGCCATGTTCCTTTATTAGGAAAATTATAATCAGGACCCCAAGGACCAAAATAATTGTAGTCAGCTAAATTTCCAAATAAAAATCTAGAACCATAATCTGATAAATCTAAAAAAGTCTTTACATTAGTACTAAAATTATGCATAATAACTCCACCTGTATAATTATAATAAATACAATATATTATACTAGATATTAATAAAATTGGAGTTATGATATGTGTTGGTTTTAATTTATTCTGTTTTGAATATTGAGAATATTGATAAGTTATAATTAAAACAGCTAGTATTCCCATACCTATAAAACTTAAATAATTTTCTTTTATAATAATAATAGCAAATAAAAATTGAAGCCCAATACCCCAAAAAATAATTTTAAAAGGGATATTCTTCTTATCATATGACATAAGCCATGCTAATCCTAGCAATACAAAAATTCCAAATATACCTATAAAATTCATCTAATCTCCTTTTTTATATTTCAAAACAGTTCCTACATCTAGGTTCGTATTTATCAATTTCACCAATCACAACTTGGTTTTTTTCACTAGAAATTCGTTGACTAAAATTGGCTGGGTCACCACATTTCATACAAATAGCACTTACTTTCATAACATACTCAGCGTCAACTAATAATTGGGGCATGGGACCAAATGGAATTGCTTGAAAATCTTTTTCCAATCCAGCTACTACAACTCTTTTCCCTTTTTTAGCTAATTTTTTACATATGCCTATTAAATCTAGATCAAAAAATTGAGCTTCATCTATACCAATGACATCAGAATCTTTACAATTTTTTAAAATTTCATCAGCTTTTTTTATGGTTATAGATTTAATTTTTCTTTTATTATGAGAGACAATATAATCTTCACTATATCTATCATCAATTGCCGGTTTAAATATCTTAACATTTTGTTTAGCTATTTGTGCTCGAATTAATCTTCTTATCAATTCTTCTGTTTTACCGCTAAACATAGGTCCACAAATAACCTCAATCCAACCAGTATTTTTAGGACTAATCATCATTTATAATAATTTTTAATTTTTGTTACTATAGTATCAATAGAAATTTTATTTTTACCGCCATAGGGTATTATTACATCTGAAAAATCTTTAGTTGGTTCTACATACTTTTTAAACATGGGCCTTACAGTTTTTGTATATTGTTCTATAACACATTCTATTGTTCGTTTTCTTTTATTTACATCTCGTTTTATTCTTCTTAATATTCTTATATCACTAGGTGTATCAACAAAAATTTTCATAGACATTAATTGTCGTATCTTGTCGTCATAAAGAGATAGAATTCCTTCTAAAATAATAACATTTGAATTTTCAATTATTTTAAAATCATTTTTGTTTCTAATGTGTTCTTTATAGTTATATAAAGGTGTTTTTGTTCTTTGATTATTTAAAATTTTATTTAAATCATTGTAAAGTAACTCAAAATCAAATGAAGAAGGATGATCAAAATTATTTTTAGCTCTGTCTTCAAATTTTAGATGCGATAAATCTTTATAATATGAATCAACTTCAATAGAAGAAACATTATAGTCTTCTAGCTCAGATAAGATATTTTTAACTAACCTAGTTTTACCTGACCCTGAACCACCAGCTATTCCAATAATAATGACATTACTCATTTTACTATGAACTCACCTTTTTTAACAATAGTATTTCCAACATTATCAGATACTTGAATTTCAAGTTCATGACTGCCTAAAGTTAATAATTCTTCTAATTCATAAGTTATTTTTTTTTGATATAAATTAAAATCAAATAATAACTCTTTATCATTAAGTTTAAGCTTTATATTTTCAATTTTTGAAATATCAGAAAAATTATCATCTATATTAAATTTAATTTCAGTAATATCTTCTGTTCTATATGTAGCATCAATATCAGGGATAAGATTTGATATTTTTGGTGGTTCAACTTCTTTAATCAGACAAAAGGATTGATTTGATTTAATATTTGCATAATATTGATTATCATTATACTTATTATCAACGAATTTCCATCTTTGATTTTTTTCGTCAAAATAGTAGATTCCTACACCTTTATTTTTGGTTTCACTAAAATTAATTTTAGCTTTATTTTCAAATGGCACAGAAAATGGTAAAATAGAATATATATCAGATAAAAATTCAAAATTTTTAGAGTTAAATGATGGTTTTGTTGTTTCAATATATATTAAGGTAGTATCATTATATACGTTTGTAAAATCTATACTAAAATTTTTATCAAATAGATAAAAGTTTTCGTTGGGTATATAAATATCAGAATTAATATTTTTTACTATCTCAATGTTTGGATTTGTATCATATTCAATAGAAATAGAATTCAGATTAAGTAAGTTTTTATGATATATTAGTTCAGTAGATAATATATTTTGATCAACTCTATTTGTTTTATAATTAATTTTCTTATCAGTAATAAGACTAATAATTGCATTTGAATTTGTAAATTCACTTTCTATAAATTGAAAAACTACTCCTTCTTTAAATGTTATAATTTGAAATTCACCTTGTATACTTTTTAAATCATTATCATTTGGTTGATAAAATATTTTTTTAGTTTTCAAACCATTTCTTTCAATTCCGTAAACAGATATGCAGTTAAATGGACTTTGAATACTATTTTTATCAATTATAATATTTTTATTTGTAAATGTTAATATTTCATTTATTTCTGCATCATATTTATTAGAAATATCAACTTTATATTTTTTGCATGAGTCATTTTGATCTATTTTAAATTCAATGAAATCCTTATTCTCAAATATTTCATAATTTAGCTCTTTTATATTATCAGCGATGATTGTTCCAAAAATTATAATTTCATTATTATTTATATCAGAGGCTTTTATAGTAATATTGTGGGTATTTCCATCTGAGAATTCGTAACTTTTTTTTGAATTTTTATCAATAAATGTCAATTCATCTCCAAAATTAAATAAATTATAATATCTTTCGTTTTCATATCTTTTAAGAAAGTAGTTTCTTTCTTTTAATATATTTTGTCCTTGACTGAAATTATGTTCATCGTACTGAACTTTATATTGTAGATCTCCATCAATATATAGTTCAATTTTATATAATCCATAACTAAATGGTTGCTTATCTATTTTATCAAAAATACTAAGACTCAAACCAAATTCACCTTTAACTGCGATAGTATCTTTTATAAAATATTCATTATCATTATTACCTTTAATAATATCAAATAGAGCAACATTATTGTTACCATTAATTTTTGTAGTATGAGATAGCGGAGTTAAAGCAATTTTATTTGGTATAGGCTTTATATTATCGTCAATTGAATAAAAAGTTGTCAGCGGATTTAAACAAATATTATTTTTATCTCTGATTTCAAAATGAAGATGAGGCCCTGAAATTGTACCTGTATCTCCAGTAAAACCAATTATATCTCCTTTTTCAACTCTAAATTCTTCTTTTGAAAAAGTATGATCAATAACAGATGAATTATATTTTTGAATCAAAATTTTAACAATTTCTTCTAATTTTGGATAAAATTTATCAAGATGTGCATAAACTGCTGAGTTTCCATCATCTAAACGAAGATAGATAGTTTTACCATATCCTGAATAATTGGTTTTAACTCTTTCAATGTATCCATTTTCAATTGCATATATATCGAATCCACTTTTGCCATAAGTTCTAATATCAATTCCAGCATGGTATCTGTGTGGACGTTCTTCAGCAAAAAAAGCTGTTAGAGTATTGCTAGCGTTTGTAGGCCACAAATAATCTTGAGTGAATACAAGACACAAAAAAATAAAATAGATTGAATAAGATAAAGTTTTCATATTTATATTTAGACTATAATGTAGTTAAAAAATAATGAAATTATATAATATATTATGGTACTAAAATGGCAATTAAATCTATAAAAAATTTTATTAAAAATTTTACTGAAGAAAAAACAGAAAATATTTCTAATATTTCCATATCTAGTAAGGGAATAAAACCAAAGGATATTTTATTAATATTTCCATTTGAAAAAGATTTTTTTAGAGTTGCAAGTTATGCTTATAGAAATTTACCTTATGAAAGACAAGAAACAACATTTCATTATTTAGTTAATGAGAGTTATATTGATTCTTTTTCATTAAGAAAAGGAGAAATAATTAAACTTAAGTTTGATTCAAAAATGAATATTTTAAATGAAAATGAATTATTATTGTCACTAGCTAAAAAAAAATATGATATCATAGTTGATTTAAACATTTCATTTCAGCCAAAAATAGAGAAATTTATTATGCTAGATTCAAATTATAAAATTGGTTTTAAACATCATAAATCAGATAAATTTTATAATGTGCAATTAGATATATCAAAATCAGAAATAGCTGAAAAAGGTTACCAACAAATAATAGATCTTATTTAATTATGAACATAATAATATTTGAAGATAATAACGTAAATGATTTAAAGCCCTTTTCAATCAACCATGCTTCATTTGAAATAAAAACAGGTATTTACTCAAATTTACAAAGAATTTTAAACAATATAAATTCAGTTGTTAAGAATATAAATATTTATTTAGTAGTAAGAAATGAGTTAAAAGATATCATTCAAGAAAAATTCCCAAAATTTACTGTTAATCCTAAAATTATTCCAGAGGGCTTATATTTAAACGGAGCGGCTGTTTGGAATTGGAATTTTTTAGAGCAAGCTTCAAAAGGTTATGCATTTTCTTCATGTGGAAATTTAACCGCATTTAAATATAACAAAAATATTCCATTTAATAAATTTGGTCATTTAATAGATGATATTTCAAAAGTAACTTCAGATATAGATGTTAAATATATTTCGTATATGTGGGATTGCCTTGAAATTGAAGAATTATACAATGATTATTTAGATTGTTTAAAAAAGGATTATCAGAGTACTGAAGAATATAATTATGACAAATCAATAATTAGAATTGGTACTGAAATAGCATTATCTCCAACATGTAAAATTGAACCTGGGTGTATTTTAGATTCTAGTAAGGGTCCAATAGTCATAAATAAAAATACAATAATTGAAGCAGGAGCTATTATTAAAGGTCCAGTTTTTATAGATAATAATTCAACAATTAAAAGTGGTTCTAAGCTTAATGGAAAAATTATTATAGGGCCTAAATGCAAAATCGGTGGTGAAATTTCTAATACAATTTTCCATGGATTTTCAAATAAAGTTCATGATGGATTTGTTGGTAATTGTTATATTGGAGAGTGGGTTAATCTAGGAGCTAATACAAATAACAGTAACCTTAAAAATAATTATAGCAAAGTAAAATTTATTTTTTCAAATAAAATTATTGAAACTGATAAATTATTTTTAGGAGCAATGATTGGAGATTATACTAGAACTGGAATTAGTACAATGATTAATACTGGATCATATTTTGGACTTGGAGCTAATATTTTTGGAAGTGGTTTTCAAAAAAAATATATACCTTCGTTTAGCTGGGGAAAAGATGAAGTAGTAGATTTTAATAAATTCATTTCAACGATTAAGATAATTAAAAAAAGAAGAAATGAAAAACTATCTGATTTAGAATTAATTTTTTTACAAAATTTATATAAAAATAATTAGATTTTAATAGTTAGAAAAAATAGTAAATAATATACTTGTTTTAAGTGGCTGATTAAAATATATTGTAGTCTATTTTAGAGGTATATTATATGGCATTTGAAGGAATTATTTGTCCAGTTTGCTCTGGAAGTTTAAACGAAGAAGATTTTAAAGGCAAAATTATTTGTCCTCATTGTTCAACAAACCTAAGACAAAAAAAATATATAGCTTTTCTTGAATATTTAATGATGCAAGGTTTAGTTTCAGACATAGATTTTTTTGATGAATCACTTTATGGTCATGAACTTACAAAATCGGAGACAGAAGAAGAGCTCCTAGATGAAACTATTCATGATGAATTTGAAGATAAGGTAGAAAAAATAGAGTTTGTTGATGAAAAGCATCAATTAAAAGAAGATAGTACTGATGAAGAAGAATTTAGGAAATGGGAAGGTATTGAGGAAGATTGGGAAGATTTCAATAGCAAAGACGCAGATGGAAAAAATAAAAAATAGAAAATAAAATTAATTATGGAACAAAAAAAACAAAAAAAGATTAAAATTAATTTAGGTGAAGAAGTAGCACAAGGTCATTATGTAAATCTTCCGGTTGTTGGTTATTCACAAGCTGAATTTATACTTGATTTTATAAAAGTGATTCCAGGAATTTCAAAAGCAGATGTAAAATCAAGAATGATAATGTCTCCAATGCACACTAAAAATTTACTTTTGATTTTAAATGCTAAAATTAAAGAATATGAAAAAAAGTTTGGCAAAATAGAAATCCCTAAACAAAAAATTGAATCAAAAAATATCAAGCTTCCTGATGACGTTTTACCTAATTAATTTATTTTGAATTAATAATTTATTTATTAAATATCCAACACTTAATCCAATTATTGCACCAGATAAGACATCAAGAGGATAATGTACGCCAACATATATTCTGGAGATTGCAACTAGAAAAGCAGCTATAAAGAAATATTTAGTCTTCTTTTTATATATTGATGATAAAATAAAATATATAACAAAAATATTTGCAGAATGGTTTGAAGGAAATGATTTTCTAGAACTTTCAGTTTGAACAAAATTACCATTATTATCTTTTTTAGTTTTTACTAATAAATTCATTTTATTTTTTTCAATAGTCATATAGGGTCTATCACGAATTTCTAAATTTTTAATGGATCTTCCAATTTGATCAGTAATTCCAATTCCTAATGGTATACATAGTATTAGTATCAATCTATTTTGTTTATCCATTAAAACAATTAAAAATAAAGTCAATAGAATCAATAATAGGAATAAAAGATTTTTATGTGCATCATGAATAAATATAAAAAAATTGTCAAACCAAAAATTGGATATTGATTTATTTATAAGAAAAAAAAATTGTAATTCTAAATTATATAAAATCTCTAACACAAAAACTAAAATTCATAACAATCACCGAAAATAACAGGTATTGATTGTGATGCTTGGTTGGAAAATGCACCAGACCCTAAATCAAGGCAGGCTGAACTTGATGATGAAGTAAATGATATATTTGTTAATATTCCTTGTCCTTGACCTATATAATTTCCTGAAAATGAAAATCCAAGAACAGTACTTCCTCCAGTAGATAATGTGAAGCCAGCATCTTCAGAAATACCACCGGAAGCACCAGTTATATTTATACCATCAATATTAAATTGAAATCCATAAATATAGTCTGAATCATTTTCGTATTCTGGAACATTAATTAAAATTTCCATGGTATTGTTATTAATATCAATATTTCCAAAACTTAATTCAATAGGGGTAGTATATTCACAACAGCTATTTTCGCTACCATCTGAACAAATTGTAGCTATTGGATCATAATTATCAGCTATTTGATCTGAACATCCATATACTATGCAACTCCCATCATCTATAAAATTACAGGGAGGAATAGTGTTGTTACCTAATTGAAAACAATCATTTTCATTATTATTACAATAATAATTTTCAGCTGCAGAGACTGAACAACCAAAAATATTTTCTATATGATAATCTTGTACATCAGATTCACAAAGAAGTTGCGAATCATTTTCTATAGAGCATTCTTGCCAGTCACCATTATCATTATTACCACAATCACAACAACCATTGTTATCTTCATCTAAACAATAATTAATAAATCCATTTCCAAAACATACACCACAGTCATCAATATCTGCATTTGGTTCTAATCCAGTATTTCCTCCAGAACAAATATCACAATCATCAATTATTGCTTCGCCAAAACAGTCACCATTGCAGTCTTTATCACTATTTGCTTCATGACCAGTATTGCCACCAGAACAAACATTACAATCATCCCATTCTGCAGTACCACCATCGTCTCCATTACAATCAGATGCACAAGGTTCATTTCCTGTTGTTCCACCAACACAAGTACCACAACCATCTATTTCTGCGGTGCCATTACATGTATTATTACAATCAATATTTGATTGATTAATATTTATAGAAAAGCAATTATCATCAATGTCATCATTATTATTTACCCATCCATTTTGAGGTTCATTACATTGTAGTTCAGAAATTTCAGGATTCCCTAATCCATCTTGATCTGCATCTTGATAGAATTCGTATTCTTGTGTGTTACCTCCACAAATCAAAAGACAATCATCAACATAACATTCTTCTGATATTAATGCAAAATCATCATAATTACATGAATTGATATCAATACATCCAGCTGGTTCAGCAGAATTATGATTTATATCATTAGTTATACATCTAAAACCTGTATTATCAGATAATTGTTCCCATAGAGTATATGCAGTATATCCAATAACTAAATTTTCCTCAGAACTATCAAAAGCACCACCAGTTTTAAAATATGAGTCAACAGAAGAATTTGTAGAAGTATATTCCCATACATTGCCGCCCATGTCATATAATCCATAAGAACTTAAACTTAAATTTAAATCATTGATACCATTATATTTTTTTACTACTGAAGTTTCAGAATTGTTATAATTTGCAAAATGAGTAGAAATCGTATCACTTTGCCAAGGATATATCCAAGAATTCTCTCCTTTTGCAGCTTTTTCCCATTGCTCTAAAGATGGGAGGGACCATCCATAATAATTAGCAAATACATTTGCACCAATCCAACTGACACCTACTACAGGATGATCGAGATATAATGATTCACTACCATCAGATTGATTTGGTAAATAAAATAATTCTGATTCGCAATCATATCTAATTCTTCCAGCTTGACCACTATAGTCAGCATTGGTATCATAAATGTTATTAGCATTTCGGTAAACAACATATTCTCCAGAAGGTATATTTTCGTTAGCATAATTAGTTGTAACAGATACATACCACCAATTTGTCGGTTCGTATGCATCATCAATATCATATTCACAATCAGATGGATTTCCATTAGTATCATTATCTATATTATTCCATAGAATTTCAACTAATTCAACATTTAGTTGTTCATTATTATTTAAAAAATTTAAGAACTGTCTATTAGTAACAGGTGTTCTCATTATTTTAAATTCATCATTAACATTCATAAATACTATATCCGAATCTGATGTTTGCGAATTTAAGGTATTAATAGTAATAGATTTTAAATCTGATGATATTATTTGATTATCATTATTCACTAAAACAGCTTCAATTGATACATTTTGTGAAATTTCTGAATTTGGTTCAAAATATGTAATTATATTTTCTTTAAGCCCGCTAAATATTATATTTCCATCAACATATATATAAGCTGCATAAACATCCAACGGATTAGATACTGATACATTAATCTCTAAAGGTTCACCATTGTAAATAAATTCATAACCATTAACTGGAGAAGTAATTGTAATGCTTGATACTGCATCTTCGTTTTCTTGTGGCTCTTCACATGAGATGATTAGAAAAATCGATAGTAATAATATGGTTAAAATTGATTTTTTCATTTAAAATTCTGTTGAAAATCGCATTATTATCTGTCTTCCCATTTCAGCTCCTCCAATAATTTCATTATGAATATCATTGAACAGGTTTAAACATGATAGTGATGCAGATAAATTATTATTAATTTTATATTTGTAATGAAGATCAACTAAATTATAAGGTCCTATATTTCCAGCCCATATTCCATCAGACCATTTAAATTTATCTACATGTCTAAAACCTATAGATACCATTCCAACTTTACTATCCCAATTTAAGTTGAAATTATATTTAAACTTTGGAGCATTAATTGGATCTTTTTTTCTAGTTAATTTATTATAGAATTCTGTTGTGTTATACCATGATATATTTCCAGTTAAAATCAATTTAGGACTAAAAATTTGTGTAAATGCAACATCCATTCCTTGGGTCCAAACATTACCATAGTTCAATACACCAAGAATGATTTCAGGAGGACTTGTTGCTCTTCCTTCAACACTTTGAGAGCTACAAGGATATGTATCACATTCAAATTCACCCATTCCTTGTGTTACGCTCCATTCATCAATTCCAACTGGGTCAAGTGTACTAGAATTAATACCAAAAATATTATCTTCTGGATCTTGGTAAATAGATGAAATATTATAGCCATCAAATTGTAATTGAGTTGGATGAAAAATTCTTGGTTCACAATTAGGTCCATCACTTGAAGTACAATGATCTACAAACCCCCATTCTCCAGGGTCGCGAGGATCTCCATCACCATTTTTATCATCTTGATCCCATCCAAATTTACTTGCCCAAACAATCCAATCGCCATCATCATCAACACCATTCCATCCCGTTCCATATGGTGGATTTGAATTATTTTGATTACCAGGTATAAAGCCAGCGAATTCAAAATTATCTAAAGTAGCTTCTGAACCATCTGAGTTATACCTTTTAATAACAGTTGGTGTTATGAATGTAGCAGGACTAAAGAAGTCAGAATAGTGATTTACATAAAAATCTGCAGATATAATCATATTATAAATCATTGTTTTATATCCCAATTCAAAACTATTTATTTTTTCAGATCTAATAGATGGTATATCTGGAACATACCTTTCCCCAGGCTTAACATCTCCAGGTTGAATAATATGTCCATCACCATTTGGTTCAGGTATATAAACTAAATAATTTGATGTATCAAGAGGTATCCAATCAGCTGGAACACCTGGAGTTGGCTGATACAGAAAGAAGTAAGGCATATCTTGAATTCTATCAATATATGGAGTATCATTATTATCAATTATACCATCACCATTAGTATCTACTTCAAAATTATAATTTCCAAGTGGATGTGAGTTTCCATCTAAATCATAATAGGTTGGCCTTGCTACATTTGTTGTTTCATCCACTCTAACATATTGAGTTCCATCTTTATTACCTCTTAGAAATACATTAAATATTCTAAAATCATAAACATAATAATTTGTATACAAAGATGTTGTTGTTGGAGTATTAAATGCTCTACCATATGTTAATCTCCATGAATTTTTAGGGTTGGGATTATAAAGAAGACCAAGCTTAGGTCCAAATTGTAAACCTTCATTTTTAAGAGCTCCCATATAATCTAATCTTGCAGCTGTAACTAACTCTAAGTTGTTTCTTTTAGAAAGTTTTGAGGTTGTTTGAAAATAAAGACCAATTTCTTCTGCTAATGTATTATCAAATTCATCCGCTTCATCAATTTGACCATCACCATCTTCATCTCTTCCATTTGGACCATCATTTAATATAGTACCATTAGTAACAGGTTTGGTTTTAAAATAATCTATTCCCCAGGTAACTTTTGTATCTGAAATATAACCATTTAGAATTGGTTTAATTTTAAAGTTATGTTGCAGTTGATAAGCAGTATTACTTGAGTAATCTTGTATTCGATCGCCTAAAATATAACCTCTAGTATTACCTGAGTAACTATTATTCACATAAGTTTGGAAAAACCAATTTCTATAATTAGCTTTAAATTGATTAAAAGTATATTCCCAACCATCGATAAGATATCTTCCAACTCCAGTAACTATTTGTGATTTTGACCAAGAATACCCTGATTGAAATGATAAATTTAAATCATCTAAACCCCAAAAAGGTACACCATCAATATCAATTCTGGCTTCAACTTTCCTATTATCAATTTCATAATCCGGCGCATCTGATAATCCATCACCATCAG
>MDSW01181343.1_pt1 | contig 19150 bp, 21 predicted proteins | sample 811171 | NCBI WGS metagenome assembly MDSW01 (sample SAMN05326641, study PRJNA326480) | marine metagenome | isolation source: seawater | place: Atlantic Ocean: North West | collected 2012 | reverse complement strand
TTATGCTGCGAATACGGACAACTACTTCAAGGCGTTAGTTAGATACTCAGCTGATTTATCAAAACTGATGAATCAACATAAAGTAAATGTGTATCAAACATCTGATGAAATCTTAGCTCAACAATTAAAAGGTTGGGATAAAGTAATTGGAGACTTCAATAAGAAAGATCCATTCTTTAAGAAAATCGTAGATTCACAGAAGAAATATGCTAAGAGAGTTATGAAATACTTACTTATGAATCAGCCGAATTACAGATTGGCTTATGAAAATGAGTTTGGTTCTTTAGCAAAAGTTAAAATTTAGTAGATTTTAAATAATTAAAAGGGGGCAAAGTGTGCCCCCTTTTTTTATAGAAATAATAAAAAAATTAGAATAGTTTATATTTATGAGGGGATTTATCTATTTTGCCGATCATTTGAGTACTTCAGTTGGTAAAGCATTTTCTTGGTGTATCGTAATATTAATGGGAGGTACTTGCTATGAAGTAGTGATGGCATACGCTTTTAATGCACCGACTTTATGGAATTTTGATTTTAGTTTACAAATGTATGGAGCAATTTTTATGATGGCGGGAGCCTACACTCTTTCAACCGAAGCACATGTAAGAGGAGATGTAATTTACAGACTATTTAAACCAAGGGTTCAAGGGTACATTGATTTAGTTTTATATTTTATATTTTTCTTTCCAGGAGTTATTGCGCTTGCTTTTTACGGCTATGAATATGCTGCACTCGCTTGGAAAATAAAAGAAACAAGTTGGAATAGTCCTGCACAAATACAAATTTATATGGCAAAAGCTTTAATACCTTCAGCTGGAGTTCTCTTAATTATCCAAGGCATTAGTGAAGTCTTTAGGTCAATTATCTGTATTCAAACAGGACACTGGCCAGCTAGAATGGTTGTTGCCGAAGAAACAGAAAAACTTTTAATGAGAACTTCTCAGGACGAGGATCAAAAAGATGTTATTTAGTTTAACAAATCCAGAAGTTGCAATACTGATGATGGCAATATTTTTATTTGCTGTCCTTCTAGGGTTTCCTATTGCATTTACTTTAATGGCGATGGGAGTCGGTTTTGGTTATTACGCTTACTTTGACCCAACTCGAATGGAACATTTATTTGATAATAGAATTTTTCAATTATTTGTTCAAAACACATATACTGTGATGGATAATACAGTGCTTACAGCTGTCCCCTTATTTTTATTTATGGGATATCTAGTTGAAAGAGCGGGGATAGTTTCAAGATTATTTTTTGCAATAAGACTAGCCTCACACAGACTGCCTGCTTCAATGGCAGTCGCTGCCTTAATTACTTGTGCACTTTTTTCAACCGCAACAGGGATAATTGGTGCAGTTGTTACTTTAATGGGTTTATTAGCTTGGCCCGCTATGATCAAGGCTGGATATGATAAAAAATTTGCTTCAGGAGTAATTTGCTCTGGTGGATGTCTTGGAATACTAATTCCTCCGAGCATCATGCTAATTGTTTATTCTGTTATCGCTCAACTATCACCTTTAAGATTGTTTGCTGCCGCAATATTTCCTGGGTTGTTATTGGCTGGTCTATACATTGGTTATGCTATTACAAGAGCATATTTAAATCCTTCATTAGCTCCTAAACCACCTGAGGAAGAGATACCTCCAAGATCTGAAATAATGAGGGAGGTCTTAGTTTCATTTCTTCCACTATTCTCACTTATAATTTTGGTACTTGGTACGATTTTAGGAGGTCTAGCAACACCTGCTGAGGCAGCAGGGGTTGGAGCGTTTGGTGCAATCGTTCTTTCTTTTTTTTATAAAACTTTAAAGTGGAAAAATTTTAAAGAATCAGTTTTTCTTACTGCAAAGACGACAGCAATGATAATGTGGTTGTTCATAGGTTCATGGACTTTTTCTTCTGTTTTTTCTTACCTAGGAGGTCATGAGGTGTTTGAACATTTCTTTAAATCTATGGATCTGGCTCCTTGGCAATTTTTAATAATCACTCAAATTATAATTTTCTTACTTGGATGGCCGTTAGAATGGACAGAGATATTAATTATTTTTGTTCCAATATTTTTACCACTAGTAGAATTTTTTGGAGTAAATCCATATTTTTTTGCGATGTTAATTGCTTTAAATTTACAAACTTCATTTTTAACTCCACCAATGGCTATGTCAGCTTATTATTTAAAAGGAGTTCAGACTAAAAATGTTGAATTGCTTGATATCTTCAGGGGTATTATGCCCTTCTTGTTGATAGTAATTTTTGCTATGTTTCTTATGTATATGTTTCCTGGAATAGCACTTTGGCTCCCAGACACTTTATTTGCAAATTAGTCAAATAACGCCTAAATTTTGACAATTTAATTTTAATTAATAAAATACTGTATGGCTCAAACTATTGCACTTGTAGATGATGATCGTAATTTACTTACAACTATAACTATAGCCTTAGAAAGAGAAGGTTTTAAAGTTCAAACATATATTGATGGTGAAACAGCTTTAAATGGTTTGACTAGAAATCCACCTGATTTAGCTATAATTGATATTAAAATGCCTAGGATGGATGGTGAAGAACTTTTAACTAGGCTTAGAAAAAAAATGTCAATACCAATTATTTTTTTAACCTCAAAAGATGAAGAAGTGGACGAATTGTTAGGACTTAAGTTAGGTGCCGATGATTTTGTGAAAAAGTCTGGAGGTTTTTCTATGAAGGTATTAGTTGAAAGAATCAGAGTACAGTTAAGAAAAAAATCTGATGTTAAAGATGATTCTAAAAATTTGATAACTCATGGCAAACTCAAATTAGATCCATCTCAACTTGAATGTGAATGGAATGGAAAAGCTTTACCAGATAAACTTACCACTACAGAATTTTTAATAGTTAAAGAATTAGCAAAAAGACCTGGAGTAATAAAAGAAAGAGCACATTTAATGGATATCGCATATAAAGAAAATACCGAAATTGAGGATAGAACTATAGATAGTCACGTTAAAAGGATTAGAAAGAAATTTAAGAAAGTCGATGATAACTTTTCAGCGATTGAAACAAGGTATGGAAGCGGATATAGATGGAATGTTAGTTAATGAAACAAAAAAAATCAGCGTCGATATTAAGAAAATTTTTATTATTTAATTTATTAGTTTTTTCAGTTTTAGGACTTTTTACAATAATTTATTTAAAGGCAATTCAGCCTCAATTAGTAAAGCAAAGAACTATCAATCATTCTATAATAATAAAGAATACGTCTGACCATTTAGCGAGATTAAACATACAGTTTGATAAAAAAAACATTAATACTTTTTTGCTATCAACAAGATTTTTATTTCAAAGTTTAGACCGAGTTCAGTTTTATAATGATGAAGGTTATATTGTTGGAGATACAAATATACTAGATTTAGATCAAAATGTTTTTTCAAGAACAGACACCATAATCGAAGGAAAAATTGGTGAAACATCCTCTAATGTTGAAAATAAAGAAGATAAATTATTTGAAAAAAAATCAGATAATTTATTTTTTATGAACGAAAAAATTTTAGAAAAATATGAGGATAAACCTTTAGTTTTTGAAAAAAAAATTAATGATAGTTTTTTTGTTAGCACTTTAGATCAAGTAAAAATTAATGATAAGGTTGCTGGTTATGTAATGGTCACAGAACAGGCAAACGATATACTAATTGCAGTAGAGGAGAGAAAAAATTTTATAATAAGAACAGTTTTAGCTGTAGCTCTAGTAATATTAATTTTTTCTTTGTTTTTAAATAAATACATATTAAAGCCAATAAAATTTTTAGTTTTATTTACAGAGTCAATCAAAGCTAAAGCTGACAAACCGACGAATATAGGTAAGTTTTTTGTCAGAGGAGATGAGATTGGAAAATTAACAAAATCAATTGATGAAATGACTGCAGAGCTTCAAAAAAGAACTAATCGAGCAGAAACATTTTCGGCTGACTTAGCTCATGAGATAAGAAATCCTCTTGCTTCACTTAAAGGAGCTTCCGAACTTTTAGATAAAACAAATGAAAAAATCGAAAGAGAAAAATTATTTGAAATAATAAATCACGACGTAGAAAGAATTGAAAGACTCATAACAGACTACTCACAGATGTTGAAGGATGAAGCCTCATTATCTAGAGAAAAAATGAAGAAAATTAACTTAAATGAGATAATAAAAGGGGTAGTTGAAGATTTTAAACAAAATCTCTCTGTTCAAAGTAAAAAAATAGATATTATAATTAAAAATAAGAAAATAAATGGAAAAGGTTTCTTTGTTCTAGGAATAGAAAATAGGCTAGAGCAAGTTATTGCTAACTTGTTAGATAATGCTGTTTCTTTTAGTAAAGAAAATAGCAAAATCAATATTGAAATCAATCAAACTAAAAATAATTTTATTGTTCAAATTAAAGATGAAGGTCCTGGATTTAGTGAAACATCAGTACAAAAAATTTTTAAAAGATTTTATAGCAATAGACCCAAAAGTTTTGGGGAACATTCTGGTCTTGGTTTAAATATTGCAAAAAATATAGTTGAATTGCATAAAGGATCCATTTCAGCTTCAAACAGACCAAATAAAAAAGGAGCTCAAATAGAAATTTTATTACCTAAGCTAGCCTAGTTGCTATTGTTGCTTGATAAGATTTAATTATGTTGTTACAAGGATAAACTCAATATGTCGAAAGATTTTAAAGTAAAAGATATAAACCAGGCTGATTTTGGAAGAAAAGAAATATCTCTAGCTGAAACTGAAATGCCAGGATTAATGGCATTAAGAAAAGAATTTAAAGGCAAAAAGCCTCTAAAGAATGCTAAAATTTTAGGTTGTTTGCATATGACCATCCAAACAGCTGTATTAATTGAAACACTTGTTGAATTAGGAGCGGAAGTTAGGTGGTCTTCATGTAATATTTTTTCAACTCAGGATCATGCTGCAGCTGCAATAGCTAAAGCTGGTATACCAGTTTTTGCCTGGAAAGGAGAAACTGAAAAAGAATATTGGTGGTGTATTAAGCAAACTATAGAAGGAAAAAAAGATTGGAAGCCCAATATGTTATTAGATGATGGAGGCGATCTGACAGCATTAATGCATAAAGATTATAAGAATCTTTTGAAATCAGTAAGAGGGTTATCAGAAGAAACAACTACAGGAATTAAAGCACTTAAAAAAATGGAGTTAAATAACGAACTTTTGGTTCCAGCAATTAATGTCAACGACTCCGTTACTAAGTCTAAATTTGATAATTTGTATGGATGTAGAGAAAGTTTAGTAGATGGTATAAAACGAGCCACAGATGTAATGATGTCTGGCAAAACAGCTATTGTTGCTGGCTTCGGAGATGTAGGAAAAGGAAGTGCTGCTTCTTTAAGACAAAGTGGAGCTAGAGTAATGGTAACCGAGACAGACCCTATATGTGCTCTTCAGGCAGCTATGGAGGGATACGAAGTGGTTTTGATGGATGATGCTATTAGTAATGCCGATATAGTAGTTACAGCCACAGGAAATAAAGACATTGTTACTGCTGATCATATTAGAAAAATGAAAGATAGAGCTATACTTTGTAACATTGGTCACTTTGATAATGAAATCCAAGTAGATGCAATGAAAAATTATAAATGGACTGAAATCAAACCTCAGGTACATGAGATTGAATTGCCTGACAAGAAAAGAATAATTCTTTTAGCTGAGGGTAGATTAGTGAATTTAGGATGTGCAACAGGACACCCTAGCTTTGTTATGAGTGCATCTTTTACTAATCAGGTAATGGCTCAAATAGAACTTTGGAATAATTATAAAAAATATGAAAAAAAAGTTTATGTGCTACCTAAGCACTTGGATGAAAAAGTTGCAATGTTACACTTAAATAAAGTAGGAGCTAAACTAACAAAACTTTCAAAAGATCAAGCAGATTATATTGGCGTAAATACTAAAGGACCGTTTAAATCTGATAGTTATCGCTACTAAAAAGTAGCCAATGTTAAAATATAGTTTATCTCAAATAAATATTATCTCAAAAAAAATTTTATCAAAACTGTCCCAAACAGACTATATATTTCTTTTTGGAGAGTTAGGATCTGGCAAAACAACATTTGCCAGAAGTTTAATAAATCAATTACAGGAAAAATATAAAATTGATAAAACCGAAGTTCCCAGTCCTACTTTTAATCTGTTATATGAATATGAAGTTAAGTCCTTAAAAATTAAGCATTATGATTTATATAGATTAAAAAATGATAAAGAGATTCAACAATTAGGTATTTTTGAGGATACAACGAATGTATTATCTATTGTTGAATGGCCTGAAAAAATAAAAAAAAAAATTGAAAACAGATTAGAAATTACATTTTATTATGAGTCTGATTTAGAAGATAGAAAAATAAAGATCGAAGGTTTTGGTAAATGGAAAAACTTTAAAATAAATGCAATTTAAACTTAAGAAAATAAGCAGTGATGCTTCCTTTAGAGAATTTTTTAGATTATACAAAGGAAGAAAAACATCAATTATTGTTAGAGCAAAAAAAGAAAGATTCAAAAATCTTACAGTTTATTCTGTAATAAATAAATTTTTAAGAGACAAAGGTATTCATACTCCTAAGTTAATTAGCCAATACTTTAAAGAAGGAATTATCGAAATAGAGGACTTTGGAGATAAAACTCTTTTACATTACATTAAACGATCTAAAAATAAATTTTCTTTTTATAAAAAATGTGTGGATGTAATTTTAAAAATTCAAAAAATAAACCCAGTAAAAAAAATTAAATTTAATACAAATAAAAATTTAAATTTAAGTATTTATAATTCTGGGAATTTACATAAAGAGTCCAATTTGTTTTTTGATTGGTACTTAAAAGGAGTCATTGGAAAAAAAAAATCTTTAAGATATAAAAAAAATATAAAAATTGAATTAAATAAAATTTATAAAAAAATTTTCTTTAAGAATAGATTTATTGTTCATAGAGATTTTCATGTTTCTAATATAATGCCTACAAAAAAAAATTAGGTATAATTGATACTCAGGACGCTATTTTAGGTAATCCTATGTATGATCTTGCTTCATTAGTAGACGATGTTAGAGTGAAAGTTTCTATTAAGATAAAAAATAAAATTTTTGAGTATTATTTAAAAAAATGTCCTTTTAAAAAACATCAAATTCATTTATTAAAAAATGATTTTGATATTTTGTCTGTTCAAAGAAACTTAAAAATTTTAGGAATTTTTTATAGACTTTATAAAAGAGATAATAAACCTCAATATCTAAAATATTTACCTTATACATGGTCTCTAATTGAGTTAAGAATGAAAAATAAAATTTTTGAAAATTTAAGAATAATGCTTAAAAAAGCCGTAAATAAAAAAATTAGAAAAAAAAATTTTAAATGAAAATTAAAAAGGCAATAATTTTAGGTGCTGGTTTTGGAAAAAGAATGCGTCCAATTACAAAAAAAATTCCAAAACCACTCGTAAAATTTAATGGCTTAACTTTATTAGAAAATAGTATAAATTTTTTAAGCTCTTTAGGCGTCAAACATATAGTAGTAAATGCCTATCATCTTCATAAGGAAATAGTTAATTTTGTAAAAAGAAAAAAATTTTCCTCTAAAATAGATGTAGTTGTAGAAAAAAGGAAAATATTAGATACAGGTGGTGGAGTTTTAAATGCATCTAAAAAATTTAAAAAACAAATATTTTTTGTTTTAAATCCAGATACAATTTGGAGAAGAGGATATAAAAAAGAATTTAGAAAACTAGAAAAAGTCTATCTAAAAAACAAAAAACCAACTATGCTTTTGGTTTCAAAAAATAAAAGTTATGATAAATCATTTAAAGGTGATTTTAATTTGGGCTCTAAAAATGAAATTTTTAGAAATAAAAAAAATGAATTTATTTTTACCGGAGCTCAAATTATTAATAGATCTATTTTTAAAAAAAGAAAAATTAAACCTTTTTCTATGAATAAAGTTTGGAATGATTTAATAAAGGATAAAAAACTTATTGGTATCGTTAGTAGGCAAAAATTTTTACATATAAATAATTATAAAATATATAAAAAACTAAATAAAAAATTTATTGATTAGATATAATTTCAGTTTTTCTTGATTCATCCAAATATTTTGCATTTAAAAGCTTACCCTTATCATCAAAATTAATTACCAAAGGATTTCCTGTAGGTATTTCCAGTAAGTTAATACTTTTATCAGATATATTAAAAATTTTTTTCCCCAATGCTCTAATCGTATTTCCGTGGGCTGACAAGATAATATTTTTGTTTTCCTTGAGATGTTTTTCAATATTTTTTATAAAATAGGGCACAACTCGTTCGTAAGTATTTTTTAAAGACTCAGTATCAGGTATATTTTTAACTTCTTTATACAGAGGATTTGTTTGAGAACTATATTCAGAATTTTTATCTAAACTTGGAGGGGGAATATCCCAAGATCTTCTATACTTTTTAAACTGATCTTCACCTAGTTTTTTTTTCATTTCGGTCTTATTTAAGCCAGTTAAAGCTCCATAATGTCTTTCATTGAGTTCCCAAGCTTTTATATATTTTTTATTTTTTCCTAAAATTTCTAAAATTATCTCCAGAGTATTTATTGCCCTTTTAAGATATGAGGTAAAACAAATATCAAAATCTATATTTAATTCTTTTAATAACTCTCCAGATTTTTGAGCTTCTCGTACACCTTTTGCTGACAGATCTACATCTACCCAGCCCGTGAAACGATTTTCAGCATTCCAAGTGCTTTGACCATGTCTAATTGCTATGAGTTTGCCCATTGAATAATATATATTTAATATATTAAATTATTAGCATGAAGGGTATTAAATTCTTTTACATTACTTGCTCTAAAAAGAAAGAAGCTTCTAAAATAGCTAAATTTCTCGTAAAAAATAAATTAGTTGCTTGTGCAAATATTATTAACAATGTTGACTCAATATTTCTTTGGAAAAAAAACGTTAAAAAAGCAAAAGAAGTTTTAATTGTTGGCAAAACAATGAAAAAAAATATTCAAAAAATAATAAAAAATGTTAAAAAAATTCATAGTTATGAGATTCCTTGTATAATTTTTTTTGATGTTAAAAATGGAAATAATAAATTTTTAAAATGGATAATAAAATCAGTATAATTCGATATTTATATTATTTTTCTTTAATCGGTCTAATATTAATTTATTTGTTTCCTGGTAGTCTTTTGGGTTTTCTATTCTATGGAACTATAAAGCAACAGCCTAACCTTGTTTCAAATCCATTTGGTACATCTATAAATCATCTATTAGCTTTTTTTTACTTATCAATAATTGGACTAATAAGTTATTTTAAGGATAAAAATTTAAAAAAAATAATGTTTTTTTTAATATCAATTTCAATATTACTTGAATTGTTACATTTAATTATACCTGTAAGAACTTTTCAAACTGCAGATCTTGTTGGTAATTTGCTTGGAACAATTATAGCAATTATAATAATTTTTTTATATAAAAGGTGGAAATATGGAAAAGTTTGATGAAAGAAAAAAGAGCGCTGAAAAAAAATTTGCAATGGATGAGGAAAAGTCGTTTAAAATTGATGCACGAAGAAACAAATATCTTGGTCAGTGGGCATCTAAAATTTTAAATTATAATTCCGATCAAGAAAAAGAATATATACAGTCTTTGATTAAAGAAGACTTTTCAGAAGCGGGAGATCAAGATGTTTTTAGAAAACTTAAAAAAGATTTAGAAAAATTTAATATATCTGAAGATGAGATTAGAAAAAAAATGGAAGAATGCACAAATAAAGCAAAGTCAGAGATTAATTAGTTTTTTTGTAATTTTTATATTTATATTTATTTATTTCCCTAAAAGTTTTAGTTTTGAGTATATCGAAGGAAAACCAGAAGTTATAGATGGCGATACGATCAAGATTAATAATCACAAAATTAGACTTTACGGAATCGATGCACCTGAAAAAAAACAAACCTGCAAAAAAATATACTTAAGTTTCTTAATATTTAATTTTCAAAAGAGTTATGAATGTGGAGAAGAGTCAACTTCTGTATTTAAAAAAAAAATTAAAAACAAACTTGTAAAGTGCAAAATTAAAAATAAAGATAGATATAATAGATTTGTTGGTGTCTGTTTTATAGACAAAACAGATTTAAACAGATGGTTAGTAAGAAATGGACATGCAGTAGCTTATAAGAAATATTCTAAAAGATATGTTTTTGATGAGCAATATGCTAGTCAAAATAAATTAGGAATGTGGAGAGGAACTTTTGTTGAACCAGAACAATGGAGAAGGAAAAGTAAATAATTTATAATGTTTAAGTGATTCGTAAAACAAAAGTTTATTTATTAATTTTATTATTTTTTATTACAGCTTGTTCTTCTATTCCAAAAAATACTCAAAATAGTTGTGCAATCTTTGAAGAAAGATATCTCTGGTATAAACATTCTAAAGCTGCTTACAAAAAGTATGGCGCACCAATTCATTTACAATTGGCATTTATTAAAAAAGAAAGTGATTTTAATTGGTTAGCTAAACCTCCAAGGACAAAACTTTTTAAAGTTATTCCTTTTAAAAGACCCTCATCATCTTTCGGATATTCTCAGGCAGTAAAAGGCACATGGGAGCAATACAAGAGAGAAACAAATAATCCATTAGCGACCAGAGCCCGATTCAAGGATAGTGTTTTTTTTATTTCTTGGTACATTAATAAAACTTCTAGAATACTTAAAATTTCTAAGAAAGATGCCTACAAACAGTATCTAGCTTATTATAAAGGTTGGGGAGATTATAAAAATTATTCGAAAGATAGGAAGGCTATTATCTATGCAAAATCAGTAAAAGATATGGCTGATAAATATAGGAAGCAACTTACGCTTTGTAAAAAAAATCTAGATAAAAATAAATATATTATTTTTTAAATTCTCTACCAAGCTGAATATCAACTTCATCCATTCTTTTTGAATTTTTACACAGCAATAAATAAAAAACTGGAGTTGTAAATAAAGTTAAAAAAGTACTAATTAGCATTCCTCCAAATATTGTTGATCCAACAGCCAATCTTATTCCTTCTCCAGCTCCAGGTCCAATGTTCCCGATTATAAGAGGTATCATTGCAATAAGGGTGGATAAACTAGTCATCATAATTGGTCTAAATCTTCTTTTGCAAGATTCTACGATTGCACTTTGTACTGTTTTGCCTTTAATTCTTAACTGATTAGCCCAATCTACAATTAAAATACTATTTTTTGTTGCGATACCAATAAGGACGATTAAAGCAATTTGAGAAAAAATATTTATTGTACTGTCAAACAATAAAATAAAAATTAAACCTCCAATTGCAGCTAACGGAACTGTTAACATTACTACAAATGGTTGTCTCCAAGCGTTAAAAGTTCCAGCCATGACTAGGTATGCACTTATTAATGCTAAAGCAAAAATTATCAATAATTCGCTGGAAGCTTCTTTTAGATCAAGGGATTTACCTTTGTAATAAATTCCAGCTGATGAGGCTTTATCGTCGATTGTATTTTCAATAAAGTTCAATGCTTCATTGAGAGTATAACCACCAACAATACGGGCAGTTAATGTCACTGATTTTGATCTTTGATAACGAGTTAATAACTTTGCAGAACCTTTTTCTTGAAATCTTACAACATTCACCAAAGATATTAATTTACCAGTGGTTTCAGAGCGAACAAATACCTTGCTCAAACTTTCAGTTTTTCTTCTATCTTTTAGTTTTGCCTGTAAAATTATCGGATATTCTTTACCAGATTCATTTAATTTTGTTACAGTTTTTCCAGAAAATAATGTTTCAATTGATTTTCCTATAGCTTGAATAGAAAGTCCTAAATCTTTTGCTTTTTTTTCATCAATAATTAGCTCTATCTCAGGTTTATTTTTAGAATAATCAGAAGTTATGTCAGCCAACCCTTTGTTATTCCTCATTTCTTCCATTACTAAATTTTGCCACTCATAAAGTTTTTCATAAGATGGACCAGTAATAGTCACGACAACCGGCTTTTGATAGTTGCTTACTCTTACAGAATTAGGAGTTAAAGGAAATGCCATAGTTCCCGGGACAGTAACAATTTTACCTATAGCTTTTCTAACGATAGTCTGAGCGCTCTCTTTTCGGTCTTTCCAATTGTCCAATAAAGCAATTATTATAAATGAATTGTATGATTGAGAAGACCTACCAAAACCAGGCACTCTCATTATTAATTTTTGGTAAGGTTCATCATCATTCTGTAAAAGAGGTATTAATCTTTCTTCAACCTTTTCTGCTTTATTTACCGTATATTCAAATGAAGAAGACTCATCAGTCTTACCAAAAACTAAATAAACTCCTCTATCAGGATCTTTTTCAAGAAGAGTTTTAGGAGTTATCTTAAAAAGCAATCCAGCCAGCACAATTACAAAAATCATAAACCATATGATAGTTTTTGGTTTTTGAATCCAATAATTTAATGATTCAGAATAGAAGGTCTCAAATGATTTGAAAAATTTTTCAAATTTTAAAACTATTCCAGATTTATTTGTTGTTTTATTTAATAATTTTGAACCTAACATTGGAGCTATTGAAAGTGCTGTAAAAGTACTTATGACTATTGTGATAGATAAAGCAATCGCCATTTCTTTAAAAAGAGTTCCACTTATTCCACCTATAAATAACAAAGGAGCAAAAGTTGCCAAAATTATTACACTAGTTGATAAAATAGCAAAAATAACATTTTTACTTCCTGTAGCAGCTGCCACCAAAGACGAGTCTCCATGTTCAATTCTATCATAAATAGATTCCGTCATCACGACACTATCATCTGTTACAATGGCTACACTTAGTATTATTGCTAACAAAGTAAAGATATTAATAGTAAGTCCAAAAATCCAAAGACCTAAGGAAGCACCAATTAAACTAACTGGTAGAGTTATAGCAGGAACTATCATGGCTCTAACATTTCCTAAGAAAAGATAAATTATGCTCACTACTAGCATTAGAGCTAAAAGTATGGATTGATAACACATCATTATAGCTTCTTTGATATAAACAGCTCTATCAAAGCTCACAGACAATTTTAGCCCATTAGGGAGAGTTTTTCTTACTTCCTGAATTTTTTTTCTTATATTTTTTGAAAGCGTCACTGTACTTTCATTTGTTCGTGCATAAATACCTATACCAACCGTGTTTTCGTTAATTGAATTTCGACTTTGAGATTTAAAAAGAGTTTTTTCTGAAACAGGACCGTAATTAATTTCAGCAAGATCTCCTAAAGTTATCGTTTTACTTTTAACTTTTTTAATTGGGAGTTCTCTGATTGAGTCAATATTTTTATATGTTTTTCCAAGATCTAGAGTAAGATCTATGTTATCAGCTTCAATAGTTCCAGCAGGAATTGAAACATTATTTTTTCTTATTGCATTTTCAACTTCTTTAACTTCTAAGTCGTTTGCACTTAGCTTTATAGGGTCTAAATAGACTCTTACAGCCTTTTCATTTATTCCACCGACTATTAAACGGCCGGTACCTGGAACTGAACTAAAAGCATCAACCAAATTTCTTTTTACATAATCTCCAATATCAAGCGAGTCCCAAGTAGTACTACTTACCGAAAGCCACATGCTAGTAGAAAAGCCAGCAGAAGCCTTTCTAATTTCTGGCGCTTTACTTTCCTCGGGAAGATTATCTAGAATTCTAGCGACTCTCTCTCTGATATCGTTTGCTGCATCATCTATATTAATATTTGTAAGAAATTCAATTTTAATTGTGCTTCTACCAATTTCAGATAAAGTATCGATAGACTTTATTCCTTCTGCTCCACCTACTGCCAATTCAATCGGTTCAGATATTTCTGATGAAATAATAGCCGGACTAGCTCCAGTATAACTAGTTCTAATTTCTACTACTGGTGGTTGAAGATCTTTTGGTAATTCTCTAGTGCTTATTTGAAAAAAAGTGTACAGACCAAAAACTACAAGCAACAAGGAAAAAACAGAACTTAGTACGGGTCTCTTAATGTTTAAAAGACAAAAATTATGCATAATATTATTTATTTAAGGGTTTGACTGTCATTCCCTCATTAAGACGAGATAAACCTTCTCTGACAATTTGATCGTTTTTATTGAGACCTTCTAGAATTTCTAAATTTCCATCTTTTCGTATACCAGTAGTAATTTCAACTTTATCTATTTTGTTATTTTCTAAAACTTTATAAATATATTTTTTTTCGTCCTCAAAAATAATACTGGTGTCAGATACTGAGAGAGCCTCTTTTTCATTATAAAAAATTTTAATATCCAGAAGCGAGCCCGGAATAATCTCAAGAGTTTTATTATCAATTTTAGCTCTTGCTAAGATAGATCGAGTTTGTGCATCTATTCTAGAAGCAACTGAATCAATTAATCCTTCATAGTTTTTTTCTTTGTAAGCCAAAAATTTTGCATTTATTTTTAATCCTTTTTTTAAAATCGAAGCATATATTTCTGGAATTTGTAAATCACATAGTATTTTTTCTGAGTCATCTAAGGTTAACATTATAGAATTTGTTCCTAAAGTAGATGAACTAATTCCTCTTGTTCCAGTTTTTCCGCTAAAAGGTGCTACGATGTTTTTAGAGGATAATTTGGCAATAATTTCTCCCTTTTTAACTTTTTTACCAAACTTAATGGGTTCAATAAGCTCACTTTTTTTAATTTTAAATGAAACAGTTTGACTACTTAAAGCAGTGCAATAACTTTCAATAGTTTGACTAAAATTTTTTTCTTTAACTATTTCGATTATTACTCCGGGAGGGGGTCTCTTTGAGAACTTTTTTTTAAAATGATTCCCAATGGCTGTACGTCCACCAATTACAACAGCAATTGAAAAGAAAAAAACTAGTATTCCAATAGTAATTTTTTTTGATTTTTTCATTTTCTATTCTTTGCCCCATTCAGACCAAGATCCATCATAAATAATAGGTGTTTTACCACTTATAACGAAATTTGCTAGACCCAAAACACATGCAGTAACTCCAGATCCGCATGTAAAAACCACATCTTTTTTAAAATCAATGTTTTGTTTAGCAAATATTTTTATTAAATCCTCTTTTTTTTTCAAGGTATGATCAGTTTTATTTAAACAGTTTGTAAAAGGAATATTTTTTGAATTTTGTATATGTCCACTTTTTAAACCTTTTCTAGGCTCAGGTGTCTGACCCTTAAACCTTTGTTCTGATCTTGCATCAACAAGTTCAAAAATTTTTGTATTTATATTTTTAGATATTTGTTCCTTGTTTTTTATAAGAGATTTTTTTTCTGTAACAGTGTACTTGCTTTTATCAAATTTTTTTAAATTACTAGTTACAGATCTTTTTTCATTAATCCATTTTATAAAACCACCATCCAAAATTGATACTCTGTTGGGATCATGACCAAAATAAATAAATGTGAACCAACACCTACAGGAACTAAAAGTGTCTGAATTATCGTAGATAATTAATTGATCAGAATTTTTAATTCCTTGTTCAGTAACGATCCTTTCCCATTTGTCTTTATCTGGCATCATGTGTGGTAAAGAAGATTTTTCATCAGAGCTTTTATCAAGGTCAAAAAAAACTGTATTTTCGATATGAGCTTTAAGAAATTCGCTGTGCGCATTTCTTTTAGAGTTTGGCATATGCCAGCTCGCATCAATAATTCTTACATTGTTTAGATTTTTTTCTAGCCATTCAGTAGACACTAAACTCATAGAAAACCTTTTTTTTCAAAGTACTTTTGGTGATAATTTTCTGCTCTAACATAATTAAATTCTTCTGAAATTTTTGTAACAATTTTACCTTTAAATTTTTTATTTATTTCATTTTTGACTTTTTCTGCTGTTTTCTTTTGATTTTGATTAGTATAAAAAATTTCACTTCTATACTGTGGACCAACATCTAGTCCTTGTTTGTTTAGCGTAGTAGGATCATGTATTGAAAAAAAAAAATTTAAGCAAATTCTCATAAGTTAATATTTTTTCATCAAAATTTATCTTTACTACTTCTGCTGAATTACATTCTCCACTACAAACTTTCTCATAGTTTGTATTATTAGTATTTCCACCGCAATACCCAACTTCTGTAGAAACTACTCCTTTTAAGTTCTTAAACTCAGTTTCTTTCCAAAAACAACCTATCCCAACTATTGCAGTTTGCATATTTTAATTTTAATTTTAATATGATAGTTCATAAATTAAAAGGTGGTAAATTTGCTCACTAAATCTCAAATAGCAGTTCTTTATATGGTTGGAAGTGTAGTTTGTTTTTCAACAATGGATATACTTGTTAAATATTTAGACGGTTTTCCAGTTGCTCAACTCTTGTTTATGAGATTCTTTTTTGGCCTAATACCAATTTTTTTTTTAATTCCTAGAAAAAAAATTTTTACATTTTACAAAACTAAAAGACCAGCTTTACATGCGTTCAGGGCAGTAAGTGGAGCTATAAGTATTATTGCTCTCTTCATAGCTTTAAGAAATTTACCTTTAGCGGATGTTATATCTTTAACTTTTGCCGGTCCTATTTTTGTAACTATTTTTTCAATAATTTTTTTATCAGAAAAAGTGGGAATTAAAAGATGGTCAGCAGTATTCATAGGGTTTATTGGTATGTTATTTATAGTTCAGCCAGCATTTTTAGAGATGAATTTTTATTACATATTTCCAATAATATTTTGTATTGGATTTAGCTTCGTAGCAATTAGCATTAGATCTTTATCAAAAACAGAACCAAATTATTTAATAGCATTTTATTTTACGATATTAGTTCTATTTTTAAGTCTTTTAACTTTACCAATGGGATGGGAAATGCCTTCTAAGTTTGAATTATTTTTATTTATTGTTTTAGGTTTAGCTGGAGGTGTAGCAAATTTACTTCTAACTCAGAGCTATCGCTTAGCAGATGCTAGCCTCGTTTCACCAATAAAATATCTTTCTTTACTATTTGCATTGTTTTTTGGTTATTATATTTGGAATGAAATTCCAAAACCCATGATGTTATTTGGAGCTAGTTTGGTAATACTAAGTTCGCTTATCATTTTCAAGAGAGAGTCAAAATTGAAAAAACAACCTGTTTCACCTAGAGTATGAAAAAACCTATTTATTGGGAGAAGGCAAAAAAGTTTTTAAGTAAGGATAAAGCTATGTTTAAGTTAATCAATTCATACGATGGACATTTAATTACTAGAAATAATTTTTTTTATTCTTTGTCTAGGTCGATAATATCTCAGCAAATAAGTGTAAAGGCAGCTGACTCTGTTTTCTCAAAATTCGAAAAAAAATGCAAAGGAAAGGTTAATCCAAAAAATGTTTCTAAGCTAACGGTTTCAACTTTACGACGATGTGGTTTAAGTCGCAATAAGGCTAACGGCGTAAAAAACCTAGCTAAAAGAATCTTAAACAAATCATTCAATCATAATTTGATAAAAAAGATGAGTGACGAAGAAGCAATTATTTATTTATCAAGCCTCAAGCAAATTGGAAGATGGTCTAGTGAAATGGCTTTAATATTCTTTTTTAACCGTCCAAATATTTGGCCAACACAAGACATAGGTTTACTTAGGGCTATTTCTGTTAATTATAAAAAAAAGTATTTACCACCAAAAAACTTTGTTAATTTTCTTAAAAAGAAGTTTTCTCCTTACTGTTCAGTTGCCACTTGGTATTTGTGGAGGTCAATAGACAGTCAGCCTATTCAATACTGAATCCTTCAACAACTTACATATGTTGAATAGTGGTTTTTTTGCTTTTTAATTAAGTTTTTTTTAATTATGATAGCAGAATTATTATGTCAGAAAAATTAATTATTTCATGGGATGAGTACAATAAGACCGTAGAAAAATTGGCAATTATGGTAAATGATAGTGGCTACAAACCAACGTTACTAGTTGGCATCATGAGAGGATCAGCACCCATGATAGATCTTCTGAGTCGAGTTTTTAAATTAAAATGTGCTTATCTTGCGGTAGAATCTTATAGTGGTAAAGGAGTAGAAGATGAGCAAGGTGATATAGTGTTTTCTAGAGAAATGAGCTCTATCGCAAAAAATATGGGCGGAAGAATACTGTTGTGTGATGATTTATCTGATACAGGAATTACTTTAAACAAAAGTGTAGATTGGTTAAAAAAATATGAACCAATAAAAGATAAAATTGAGGACATAAAAACAGCTACACTATGGAAGAAAAAAAAATCTACATTTGAACCGGATTATTGTGCAGTAAGACTTAAAAATAATCCTTGGATTGTGCAACCTTTTGAACATTACGAAGAAATAAGAATAGAGGACTTAAAGAAAAAACATAAGAAATAAAAAAGGGTCAGTTTTTATTTCTGACCCTTTTTTTATTTAAGTTTTTAAACTAGGCAACCACGAAGCTTGCAACACTTAATATTGCTATAACCCATATAGCAGGAGAAGTGGAAGCAAGTTTTCCTGTCAAGATTTTAACTAAAGCATAAGTAACAAATGCAAGAGCAATACCATTACTTATACTATAAGTAAGCGGCATCGTAATCATTGCTACTATTGCTGGAGCTGCTTCTGCAATATCATCCCAATCTATATCTGTGATATTTCTCACAAATAATACAGCTACATAAAGAAGTGCTGCACCATCTATTTCTTTTGGTAGACTAGTTGCTAAAGGCGAAAAGAATAAGCAAGCTAAAAATAACACTCCAATTACTAAGGATGTCATTCCAGTTCTTCCACCAGCTTTAACACCAGCACCTGATTCGACATAACTAGTAACAGTAGTAGTTCCCATTAAAGCACCTGCTACTGTACCAACACTGTCTGACATCATAGCTTTATCTATATCCTGAACTTTACCACTTCTATCAACTTTACCAGCTACGTTTGCAACTGAAGTTAAAGTTCCAGCAGTATCAAAAAAATCGATAAACAGTAAAGTGAAAATAACAGTAGACATTCCAGCAGTTAGTGCAGCAGATAGATCAAAGTCCATCAGATAAGTCATTGGAGGTGGTGTACTTACCACACCATTAAATTTTGCTAATCCTGCTACCCAAGCAATTATACTAAAAACTAATATCCCAATAATTATATTTCCTCTAACGTTCATTTTTTCTAAAACTATCATTGCAACAAAAGCTAAACAGCCAAGAAGAACTAAAGGATTTTTAATATCACCAAGAGTA
>MDSW01077050.1_pt1 | contig 19157 bp, 19 predicted proteins | sample 811171 | NCBI WGS metagenome assembly MDSW01 (sample SAMN05326641, study PRJNA326480) | marine metagenome | isolation source: seawater | place: Atlantic Ocean: North West | collected 2012 | reverse complement strand
TACCCCGGATACGATTCGAACGTATGACCTACGGCTTAGAAGGCCGTTGCTCTATCCAGCTGAGCTACCGGGGCATTTTTAAGTCCCAAAATTTAATGATGAGTTGATGAAAATAAAAAGAATTAAAAGTTTATATTAAAATAAAACATTAAACCATCATTTTTTAAAGGTTGAATTGATGAATTTAAGTTGTATTTTTTATCGCTAAGATAAATAGTATTGAAAAATGAAATTAATCTATTTATCAGAAGCGCTGAAATAGTAAAATTATTAATCTGTCTTAAATTAGAGCTTTTAATTCTTATTTCATTAAATTTATTTCTATTATTATCACTATCCCAATTCCATCCATATATTTCTGAGTTCATATATAAATTATCTCTTCTTTGTCTATCCATTGTCTCATTAAATTCTTCCATATTATCATACTGGCTCATATGTACAATTAATTTTGATAATTTATAATCAGGGACAGCATTTAAATCTATATCAGCATGATATGAACCAAGCAACATATAATCATCTTTATACCAAGTGTAACCTTTTTGACTTCCTAAAAATGATAACCATAAAAATGTTTCTGCTATAAAAAAATTTTTTGAATGTTCTTTTTTATTAAGACTATATTCCCCTAAACCTGGAATTAGTAATGATTTAAATGCATTTGAATTAATTCTATCTAAAAGTTGAGCATGCGAAAAGGTAATAAATATTAACAAAAATATGACTTTTTTAAACATTTTTAAATAGCCTTCTAAAAATTATGTATAAACTTAAAATAAATAATATTATAATATTAAAGATAGAAAATAAATTACCATATTTTGTATAAAAAGTAATTTTATCTAATATCCCTATTTGTGCATTAATTAATCCACTTTTATTTAACTCTAGATAATTAGTAATGTTCCCAAATGGATTGACAACCATTGATATTCCTGTATTTGCTGACCTAAGGACAGTTCTTCTATTTTCAATTGCTCTATATACACATCTTTTAGCATGCTGTTGTGGTTCAGGAGGTTTTATGTACCATCCATCATTAACAATATAAACTAAAAATTTAGCTCCTTCATTTACAAATGACCTAGTTGGATTTGGAAAAATTGACTCTAAGCAAATCATTGATGCAAAATCAATTCCATTTATATTAAACATAGTTAGATTTTTACCTATATTAAAATTAACTACACCTAAATTATATCCAAAAATATCAAAAAATTTAGGCGTATGCTCAACATTTGGAACTAATCTTTGTTTATGGTAAATATAAGCTATCGAATCACTTTTGAAAAATATTGATGAATTATATCTCTCATTTATATATCTTGCTTCAATTCCTGCAACTAGGTTAATGTTATTTTCTTTTAAAAAATCATTCATATTAGATGAATAATTTTTATTATACTTATCATTCTTTAAAAACCTACTTGAAATACTACTTTCAGGCCATATTATGATGTCAGTTGAATCTTGTTTAGTTATTGTGGATAAATTGATAAGTTTATGTAAAGATTGATTTATATCTAGCCTTTTATTTTCTAAAGAAATATTAGGCTGAATTATTTTTGTATTAATAAATGAATTAGGTACTGGAATATTTTGCATAATAAAAAAACCTAAAATCCAAGGAGCAACAAAAGTTAAAGTTAAATAAGAAAGCTTTATTTTTGAATATTTTCTAAACAGATCATAAATGATAACATTAACTAAAACAATCCAAAATGTTAAACCATAAATACCTGTATATTCAATAATTTGAGATGGAGTTAAATAATCTGTCTGTGAATATGATAAAGAGTTCCATGTAAATCCATATAAACCAAAAGAGCGTATATATTCAATAGAAACAAATATTAATGGTAATAAATATATTGAAGAAAATTTAGGATAATTCTTTTTAAAAAAAACATATAAAGTATTTATTAAAATAAAATTTAAACTTAAAAATAAAGCTACCAAAATCATTGTGAAATACTTTAGAATCATGTTATCAATACCTATATTTCCTGATAACCAATACATAAATGATAAATGATAAATAAAACCCCATAATAGCGAATATTTTATTGTATTTATATAGTCATTTTGCTTATTGAAAAAGTTGATATAAGAATAAAGAGAAAACCAAGCAAGAAAACCTAAACCCCAAGGCTGTTGAGACAACCCCATTGAAATTGCTGAAATTATTAAGGCATAATTAATCATAATTTGTATCTAAATACTCTTGCAAGATCACTGAAGCAGCAATTTTATCTATTCTACCTTTATTATATCCAGTTTTAACATTTAATTTATGCATTGTTTTTTCAGCTTCAATTGAACTTAGTCTTTCATCAATTGTTTCAATTTCTAAATTAATATTTTTTTCTAAAAAAATAATAAACTCTCTTACTTGTAATGTTTGTTTTGTATCATTGCCTTTCATATTAAATGGAATACCAACAACTATTTTATTTACTTCATTATCTCGTATGATAATTTTTAATTGATCAATTAAATTATTTAAATCATTATATCTAATAGTATCAAATGGTTTTGCTATTGTTTGTGTTAAATCAGATAGTGCTAAACCAACTCTTACACTTCCAAAATCAATTCCAAGAATTCTATTCAATATTTCCTTTCCATTCTTTTCTCAGTTCATCTTTTAAAATTTTTCCAGGTTTAAAAGAAATCTTTTTGTGAGCAGGCACATATATTACCTCATTTGTTTTTGGATTTCTTGCCTTTGGTTTTGCTTTTGTTGGTTTTACTTCAAAAATACCAAAATTTCTAATCTCAATTCTAACTATGTCATTTGGTTGTTTTAATATTTCTAAAATTGTTTCAAAAAAATTATCAACCATAAACTTCATATCATCATGTGAAAATAAAATCTTATTAGATAGTTTTCTAATTAAATCATCTTTGCTATATGTTATCTTATTCAATTTTATCGCCTTTCAATCTTATAAATTCTATTTATAGTTTTAAGTTTAGATTGTAATCGGTTTAATTGTTTAGTATCTCTAACTTCAACAATAATTGTACATCTCGCTAAACCTTGATCACCTTTCATATCGACACTCGTAATATTCATATTAAGAGATGAAGTGCATTCTACTATATCTTTTGCTAAACCTTTTCTATCTTCACCTTCAATTTTAAGTCTTACCATAAATGAACTATTACTAGAAAATTGCCATTCTACTTCAATTAAACGTTCATTATTTGAAGATATTGGGTAATTATTACAAGTCGATCTATGTATGGTTACTCCCTTACCTTGAGTTATATAACCTATGATTTTATCTCCAGGTATTGGACTGCAACATTTGCCATACTTTATTAACGCATTATCTAAACCTCCAACCGTTACACCATGAGCTATACCTCTAGCTTTTCTAATAAATTTCTCTGTTAATGACTCGTCTTTTTCATGATTTATATTACTTGTTTTTGGTTCTAACTTATCAATTAAATTTTTAACGGTAATTGTTCCATTAGCTAATTTTAAGTAAAGTTCCTCAAAATTTGAAAAATCAAACTGATTAAAATTATTTTCTATTTTATTAATTAATTTTAATTTTTTTATTTTACGTAGTCCCTTTTCTAAAATTTCTTTTCCAAGTTCTATTTTTTCACTGTGTTCATTTTTCTTGATCCATCTTTTAATATGATTTTTAGATTTTGGCATTTTTACAATTTTTAGCCATGCGTAACTAGGTCTTTTATTTTCGGATGTTAATATTTCAACTGTATCACCGTTTTTAAGATGTGTATTTAATTGAACAATGTTACCATTTACTTTAGCTCCTACACATTTTAATCCTATCTGACTATGAACTTGAAATGCAAAATCTATAGGAGTTGCATCTTCAACTAAAGAAATCACATCTCCTTCTGGAGTAAACACAAAAATTTCATCATGGAATAAATCTATTTTCAACATTTCTAAAAACTCTTCCGGGTTTTTATTATCATTATTAAGCTCTTCAATCATATCTCTTATCCAAGCAAATTGTTCTAAAAATTTATCTTTATGAACTAACTTAGATGATGAATCTTTATATAACCAATGAGCTGCAACACCTATTTCAGCTATCTTATTCATATTATTGGTTCTAATTTGCACTTCAACAATTTTGCCCTTTTTACCAAATACAGTTGTATGAATAGATTGGTAACCATTACTTTTAGGCATAGCTATATAATCTTTAAATCTATCTTGAATAGGAGTATATATTTGATGAATCATTCCTAAAATCATATAACATTCTTCTACTTTTTCAACAACAATTCTTATAGCAAATTGATCAAAAATTTCTGAAAAAGTTATATTTTTCAATTTCATTTTATGATTTATAGAATAATGATGTTTAGCCCTTCCAAAAACATTAGCCTTAACATTTATTTTTTTTAACTCTTTTTCTATTGGATTAATAAAATTTGATATATAGTTATTTCTATCTTTTTGTGAAGATTTTACTAATTTTTTTATTTTTTTATATTGAGTTGGTTCTAAAATAGAGAAAATTATATCTTCCATTTCCATTTTAATTTTATTCATACCTATTCTATGTGCAAGAGGTACAAATATTTCTTTTGACTCTAAAGCAAATCGTCTTTGCTTAAGTTTTGGCAAATATGATATAGTTTTTAGATTATGCAATCTATCAGCCAATTTTATAAGAATAGCTCTTATATCTTTAGCAAATGATAAAAACATTTTCATAAAATTTTCAGCTTTTTGTCGATTCCTAGTATTAAACTTAATACCAGATAAATTTGTTACTGATTCAACTAAAAATAAAACATCATCACCATATCTTTGTTTAATATCATCTTTGGTTACTTTTGTGTCTTCAATTGTATCATGCAACAAGCCTCCAATGATAATATTCTTATCCATGCCCCATTTAGCTAAAATATTGGCTACGGCTACACAGTGAATAAAATATGGTTCTCCAGATTTTCTTTTTTGATTTTTATGATTTTCTTTACCAAATTGATATGCATCATAAATTATATCAAAAGTTTCTTGATTTATTTCTTGATGTATTTCAAGATTACTAATTAATTCAACGAAATCTTTAGGTAATTTATTTGAAGATAATCCCAGAAAAGATGTAATATTTTGAATAACCATAATTTTTGTATTTTATGAAAAAGGAACTTCAGAAACCCTATCTGAAAATTCGTAATTTTCAAATCTTGCATATTCGTCTATAAATGCCACTTTTGCAGTACCAGTGGGGCCATTTCTATGTTTTCCAATTATAATTTCAGCCATACCTTTATCTTCATCAGCTTCTGTATATACAAATTGTCTATAAACAAATAAAACTACATCAGCATCTTGCTCAATAGCTCCACTTTCTCTTAAATCTGACATAATTGGTCTATGGTTTGTCCTTTGTTCAACAGCTCTTGATAATTGTGAAAGACATAAAATAGGAATATCAAGTTCTTTAGCTAAGGCTTTTAAGGATCTTGAAATATATGAAATCTCTTGTTGTCTGTTTTCTGATCTTGAGCCTGCATTTAATAACTGAATATAATCAACTACTAATAAATCGATATCATGTTCAGATTTTAGTTGTCTAGCTTTTGCTCTAAGCTCCATAATATTTAAACCAGCAGAATCATCAATAAAAATTTTAGATTTTGATAAAACATCTGCTGCTGAAGATAGTTTGGTCCAATCTTTGTTTTGAGAGGTTTTTACATGATGACTATTGACTCTCGATTCAGATGATAGTAATCGTTCACCGATTTGCTTCTCAGACATCTCCAAACTAAAAAAACCAACAGATTTTTGATGTTCAACTGCTGCATTTCTAGCAATAGCTAAGGCTAATGCAGTTTTACCCATAGATGGACGACCCGCTAAAATGATTAAATCAGATTTCTGAAAACCTGATAATTTTTTATCTAAATCAATAAATCCAGAAGGTGTACCAAAAAAACTTCCGCTATCGTTACTGCTCCAATCATCAAGCACTTGTTCAAGTATAGGGCTAATCTTTTTAAATTTACCTTTTTCAGCTTTTTTTGAAAGTTCAAATATTTTAGATTCTGCATTATCAATTATTTCACTTGAATCAATATTTTGATCATATGCTTTAGCTCTCATATCGATTGCAGAATTTATTATTGTTCTTAGTACATATTTCTCTTTTACAATATTAGCGTAATTTTCAACATTTTCAGATGAGGGTGCTTCTTCAGCTAATCCTGTTATATAGAATGAATCACCAACTTTTTTTAAAGTTTTTTTTCTAGTTAATAAATCAATTACTGTTAAAGTATCTACATTTTTCTGGGTGTCTGATAACTCAATGATAGATTCAAATATTAACTGATTAGAATTATTATAAAATGATTCTTTTGTAAGAATTTGAATTGCTTTTGAAACTGCATCTTTATTTAAAAGCATGCATCCTAAAACAGCTTTTTCAGCATCTTCAGAGTGAGGTGGTAATATTGTATCTTTTTTACTATCCATTATTAATATTATTAATTAGTTTTAAATCTTCCCAAACATTTTTTTTCAAGCTAGAATCATTAATCATTTCTTCTATACTGTAAGTTATAACGAATTTAGAGTTTTCAAACATTTCTTTTTTAATTAAAGTATTAATTGTTTTGCCAAAAATAATAATATACATTGGGTTTAGCTTTTCAAAATAATCTGTTAATGGAAGACCTTCTTTTGAGTTGTTAAGGTTCAACAAAAAAATATTTTTAATTTCTAAATTTAATGCAAGAACTATTTTATTTAATAGCTTAAATTCTTTTTCTTCAAAATTTTTAATTTCATTTAAATTTTTGATAAAAAGAAATTTAGATTGATCATCTCCATATGATGTAGCAAATTTAGTTTCGATTGCATCTTTTCTTATGAATTCATTACCAAATAATTGCTTAGTTTGTATTAAATAATTTCTGGTTAAATTATTTTTCATCTGCATCATTTGATTTGTCATCATCTGAATGCCATTCTAATTCATCATCAAGAAACTCTCCAAAAGCTTGAGTTATTGGTTTTTCTTTATCAAAATCTTCTTTAGAAAATTGAATTAATTCATCTGTATCTTCAATTTCATCTAAATTTATTTGCTCAAGATATCTTTTATCAATTACTTGTCTTGCTCTACTTGATACAATCATAACGGTTTGATAAATATCGTTATCATCGCTTAATATTTCATTCATCTTGACAGCTTCTATTTTCATTTTATCTTCCTTTTGATTAATTTTTCTACTTTATCTATAGCTTTATTTAAATTTTCATTTACAAAATGATAGTCAAATTTTTCTTTAAATTCCATTTCTGTTTCAAATCTTTTTAATCTGTGTTTTATAGCTAGTTCTTGCTCATTACCTCTTTTAACCAATCTATCATTTAGAGCTTCTTTTTGTTCATTTATATTTAATCCAGGAGGTTCAATAAAAATTAGTAATGTTTCTTCAGGATGTTCTTCTTGAATTGACATAGCGCCCTTGACATCAATATCTAAAATCATTACTTTTTTTAAATCTAATGCTTCATCAACCGTTTGCCATAACGTTCCATACTTATTGCCATGAACAATTTCCCATTCAATAAAATCACCAAATTTTACAAAATGTTCAAATTCAGAATTAGATATAAATTTATAATCTTTTCCATCAATTTCACCGTCTCTTGGTTCTCTCGTTGTAACTGAAACAGAAAAATTCCAATCTTTATTTCTATTTAATAATTCTTTACAAATTGTACTCTTGCCGGTTCCAGAAGGAGCAGCAAGAATAACTAATAAACTTTTACTCATAATATATTTTGCACCTGTTCTCTTATTTTTTCTAAACTAGTTTTAAAATCAACTACTAAAAAACTAATTTCTTCATTGTTAGCTTTTGATCCAATTGTATTAATTTCTCTAAAAAATTCTTGGCATAAAAAATTAATTTTCTTACCTGGATAAGTTTCATTTTTTAAAATATGTTCAAATTGCTCTAAATGACAATTTAATCTAACAACTTCTTCTGAAATATCATATTTATCAGAATAAATTGCAAGTTCTTTATACATATTTAATTCATCTAATTTAAATTTATTTTCTTCAAGAATTGAAAAAATTCTATCTTTTAATTTATTAAATTGATTGTTCTTATTTTTGTTTTGCAAATTATTTAAATTTATTAAAATTTTTTTTAAATTGTTTTTATTTATTTTAATATCTTTACTTATTTTTTTTCCTTCTTGAATTCTTGAATTTTTCAAATCTTTAAGTGCTTCGTTAAAAGTATTAATAATTTCTTTCTTGTATTTAATTAACACTTTATCCTTATCAACATTTTCTGAAACAGTATTTAAAAGATTATCTAATTGAAGATTTATATTAAAATTAGATGAATCAACCTTCTTGTCAATTAAGGATAATGATTTAAAATAGTTATTCAACTTATCTTTGCTTACATTTGGTAAACTTAATTTTTCATCATTAAACTTTATTTTACAATAGACTTGAATTGAACCTCTTATACATAATTCTTTTATTGTATTATGTAATTCATTTTCAATTTTTGACATGTAATTTGGTAATTTCATATTTAAATCAAAAAATCTATTATTAACTGATTTAAAATTAAATTCTATGTCAAAATATTTACTTGTTTTTCTTGCAGTTCCAAAGCCTGTCATACTTACAATCATATATATACCAATTTTAGGATTAGAATATTACATACTTATTTATTAACCTGCAATACTTAACCTTATATCTTTTTTCTTATGAAATCTTTATTAATACCAATATTAATTTTTTGACTGAAATTTAAACTATTTTCAGTAGGTATAATAAATATGTATGCTATATCAATTTTTTTATTCATTCTTGCTAAAAATCCAACTGAACTTTCTATCTGAGAAAAATTACAATTTAATGATAATTGATTTTTGTTTGATTTAATTTTATGTTCAAATCCAATTGAGCTATAATTTAATTTCATAATATTAATATCTGTATTTATTAAGCTTTCTGATTTTTGATTTCCTAAAATATTAGAAATATTGATTGATGTTCCAATTATTATGCTAGTTTTTTTTGTTTCATACCTATTTGTAGTCCAATATTTAAAAGGTAAAATATCTTTTAAAACAATCCCTATGTTAGGTGCAAAAGATGAATTGAAATAATTGGCGTTAACATATAATATACCTACATCAAATGCATGTGAAATTGATTTTTCTGATAAAATAGATGAAAAAGATAATTTTGAATTAATTCCATACTTAATATATGAGTTTTTTAAATATAGTAAGTTAGATGTGTTCAACTGAAAAGATTTCGTTAAAATCATCCCTAAACTATTGTGGCTGAAATTTGATATATTATTATAATCTATCTCATTAACATCAATAATTCCATCACCATTATCATACCAAGCATTTGTTGTGTTATTTAAATCAGTAATTGAGTTATTGATTATAGATATATTTAACTTCTTAAAATTTTTTGTATTTAATGAAAAAAAGATACTATGTGAATTTAAAATTCCATCAAAATAATTACTCATTTGAGTATTTATATAGCTATTTTGAATTAAGCTATTACATGCTGGATTAGTAAAGTTATATAAATTATCTAAATTTGCAGATGCTGTATATGTACTAGAAGGAATTTTATAATCTTCAATAGTATCAAAAATACTAAAAGATAATAAACAATTAATTAATATTATTTTTGTAATGAAGTTATTCAACATATTTCTTTAATAAATGACTTAAAATATTTAATGCCTCAATAGGTGATATGTTGTTTATATCAATTTGTTTCATATTTGTTATCAAATCATTTACAGAATTAGAATCTTGATTACTAATCTTTGATAAAATATCATTAACTAATTTTTGATTATTTAGATTTATTTTTTTATCTTTATCATTTAACAATTCTAAATAAATTTTTGCTTTATTAATAATTTCATTGGGAATTCCGGCCATTTTTGCCACGTATATTCCATAACTTTTATCAGTGCCTCCTTCAATTATTTTTCTTAAAAAAACAATTTCGGATTTATCACTTGATTCTTCTACCAAAACATTTAAATTTTTTGCATTATCCAAACTATCAACAAATTCAACAAGCTCATGATAATGAGTTGCAAAAATTGTTTTGGCTTTTAATCTATTATGAATGAAATCTGTAACTGCCCATGCAATTGATAATCCATCATAAGTAGATGTTCCTCGTCCAATTTCATCAAGTAATATGAGACTAGATTCTGTAGAATTATTTATTATGTTTGCAGTTTCATGCATTTCAACTAAAAAAGTAGATTCACCTTCAAATAAATTATCACTTGCTCCAACACGTGTGAAAAGTTTATCTACGATTCCAATTTCAGCTAAGTCTGCAGGAACAAATGATCCAAATTGTGCCATAATTACAATTAATCCAATTTGTCTCAAATAAGTACTTTTGCCAGCCATATTTGGACCAGTTATTAAAGATAAAAAATTATTTTTATTAAAATTTGTATCATTACTAATAAAATGATTTTCATCAGATATTAAATTTTCAATTACAGGATGTCTACCTTTCTTAATATTTAAATTAAAACTTGTACTCATTTTAGGTTTGATATATTTTTTTTCATATGCTAAGAAGCCAAGTGATGAAAAAATATCTAAAATGGAAATAATATATGCTGATGATTGAATTTCTTTTGAAAACAAAATGATTGAATCACATAATTTAATATAAATGTCATTTTCAATTTTATTTATTTCCTGATCAGCATTTAGTATTTTATCTTCATATTCTTTTAAATCATCAGTAAAAAACCTTTCATTATTGACTAATGTTTGTTTTTTAATAAAATAATCTGGTACTTTTTCTGAATGTACTTTTGTTACATCAATAAAGTATCCAAAAACTTTATTGTAGCTTATTTTAAGACTAGATATTGATGTTTTTTCTCTTAATTTTTGCTGATAGTTTAACATCCATTTGTTAGCATCTTCAGAAATTGATCTTAATTTATCAAGTTTATTTGATAAACCTTTTTTAATAAAATTACCTTTATTCATATTTACAGGAGGTTCTTCAATAATTGTCTTTTCAATCAAATTAATAATTTTATCATTATTTGGAAGTTTGTTAAACAATTTTTTAACTCTTGAATATTTTATAGGAATAATTTTTCTATAAGATTTGATTTGTTTTAGTGTACTTGCAAGATTTACAATATCAACAGGATTAGATTTATTATTAGAAATCCTAGAAATAATACGCTCAATATCATAAGTCTTACTTAATATATTTCTAGTTTTAATAACAAATGAATTATCATTAAAATATTCTTCTACAATGTTCAATCTTTCATTTATTGCATGTACATCATATAATGGCCTCGCAATCCATTTTTTAATTAATCTTGATCCAGAAGCTGTAACTGTTTTATCAATAGAATTAATTAAAGTACCCTTTTTATTATTACCAGATAAAGGTTTAAATAATTCTAGATTCCTAATAGTAAAATAATCTAACTGCATTATCTTTTCGTTTGCTAAATGTTTTAAATTATTGATATGACGAATCTTATCTTTGAAGTTTTCTTTCAAATAATGTAAAATTATTCCTGAAGATATTATTGATGGTGATTTATCTCTAATACCAAAACCTTTCATATTTTTTACAGAGAAATGATCGCATAAAATTTCAAAATTATAGTTATAATCGTTTAACCAATCAGATATAGAATTAATTACAATATGATCTTCTAATTTATATTTGGAAAAAATTTGTTTTTGAGAATCTAAAATTAAAATTTCTGAAACATCAAATTTAGATAAAAAGTTCTTAAAATTATTAAATGTAATTTCATTGGTATAAAAATCGCCCGTAGAATGATCTAAGACTGAAAATCCTAAATTTATTCCAGCATGATAAACACAACATAAAAAATTATTTCTTTTGCTGTCTAAAAATTTTTCTGATATTGCAGTTCCAGGAGAAACAACTTCAACAACTCCTCTCTTAACAATTCCCTTTGTATCTTTTGAGTCTTCAATTTGTTCACAGATTGCAACTCTGTGGCCTGCTTTTAATAATTTATACATATGTTGGTCTAAAGAATGATAAGGAAAACCAGCTAAAGCAACTGATGAAGCAGCACCGTTTGCTCTTTTAGTTAAGGCTATTCCTAAAATATTTGATGTAATTTCAGCATCTTTTTCAAATGTTTCATAGAAATCACCCATTCTAAACAATAAAATTGAATTTGGATGTTTTTCTTTGATACTCCAAAACTGTTTCATTACTGGTGTAGATTTATTTTTTGCTTTATTCATTTAGATAATTTTCTTTCATTATTATCTCTGTATGTAAACTTAATTTTATCAAAATATTCTAATATAGGTATAGCATATTTTCTTGAACTATTAATAATTTTTTTAAAATCAGATACACTTAATGAATTTTGATTTTCAAAAAAGTCTAATAATTTATCTTTTAAAATATTCATATTATATTTAGTTATATATATGTTTTGACTAATTCTTATTATTAATTCATCAGATTCACAAATTTTTAATATATTTATAATTAATTTTTTATCTTTAGTATTACATTTAATTAAAAGTTCATCAATAGTAGATGTATTAAAAATTTCATCATTTAATATCTTAATTAATTTATTTTTTAGTTCTAATTCATTTAAGTCAAGTTTAGATTCAAAATTTATAAGTGACCAACCTGATCCATGTTTTTTTAATAGCGCTTTATTTTTTAGAGAATCTAATGACCATTCTAAAAAATCAAGATTTATCAATAATTTTCCACTAATTATTTTTTTATTAATATTATTTTCATATTGATTCTTCGAAAAATAATTTTCCATAAATTGAATAATTGATGATTCAATATTTTTCAATTGAACTTTTGTTAGAATCCAAGATTTATTATTAGAATTAATTATTATAATATTTTCAAGTAATTTTATTTTTTTAACTAAAATTTTTTCATCATATCCAACTAAATATGATAGATCTTTTAAAGAAATTGGATTTAGCTCATTTAATTCAATTATTTTTTCTAAATAATCATTATTTTCATTTTGATTTAAAATTTTAACTATACTCTCTATTTTTGATAAATTCATTTTACCGTAATTTTTTTCAATAGAACTTAAAATGATTTCACCTCCACCCAAAGTATAAACTGGTGAATAATGTCTAATAATAAACTTATCTTTATAACATCCAATTATAGGTTTTTCAAAATTAATTAATACTATATCTTTTTGATTGCTTAAGATTTTATTAGAATTAAATAAATGAATTTTACCCATAACTTCTCTAGTACCTAAATGAAATCTTAATCTTTGATTTTTTTTAAAATAGAAATTCTTATCATCCAAAACTTTAACTTTTGCAATTACCGAATTAATTGGTTCAAAATAATTTTTGGAACCTAGTTGAAAGCCTCTTTTTAATTTATTTTTATCAAGATTTTGGATATTTATTGCTGCTCTTTTTCCAGTGCCTATTTCATTTATTGATTTATTGTGTGAATTTATTCCTCTAACTTTTATGATTTGATTTGTTGGTTGAATAGATAATTCATCACCAATTTTTGTTTGACCTGATAAAACTGTACCTGTAACAACTGTACCAAAACCTTTTATTGAAAATAATCTATCTATAGGCATTCTAAAAATGCCTTTATCAAACTTTGGTTTAATAGTTTTTGCTTTATATTCTATTAGTTTTCTGAGATTGTTTATACCAATATTTTTAATTGTTGATGTTTCGACAATATCATATTCTGAGATACTAGTTTTTTCAAGCAACTCTAATATTTCAAGTTTAACAATTTCAATAATTTCTAAATCAACTAAATCAATTTTATTAATAACTATTATTATTTTTTTAATGCCTAGTAAAGATAAAATATTAATATGCTCTTTAGTTTGTGGCATTATTCCATCATCAGCTGCTATTACAAGCATACCAATATCAATACTATGAACTCCAGACATCATATTTTTAATAAAATCCTCATGACCTGGAACATCAATTAGGGTTATTTTTTCATTTATAAATGCAATCCCCAAATCAACTGTCATACCTCTTTCTGAATCTTCTTTAAGAGAGCCAGAAAAATCACTAGATAATGATTTTATTATAGATGTCTTTCCATGATCTATGTGACCGGATAAACCTATTATTATCTCATTCATAATTATAAAATAGAAATTGAATCAATTAAAATGTCTAACTGATCATCTGGAATTGCTTTAAAATCAATATTAAATTTATTTTTGTGAATATAACCAATAATTGGAATTTTAAGAGAAATAAATTTTTTGTATATTTTTTCTGGTGATTCATCAACACTACTAAATGATAGAGCTACACTATTAATTTTTTCAGTTGGTAATGAACCACTTCCAGCTTCAACAAAAGAATCAAAAATATTAATTTTATATTTATTAATTATTTTTTTAGGTATTTTTTTTAAAATTGTTTTTGCATTCTTTCTTAACTGATCTTGTTTTCTTAAAAATAATTGAACTGATAAATTTTTATCGGTTATTTTTTTACTAGTATGATATGTCCTTAAAATATTTTCTAAAATTGAAATTCTAATTTTATCACATCTTACTGCTCTATATATTGAATTATTTTTAATTACTTCTATCCATTTACTTTTACCAGAAATAATTCCTGATTGAGGCCCACCAAGTAATTTATCACCACTAAATGTGATGATATCTGCTCCCATAGAGAAATATTTTTTAACCATTTTTTCCATAGGTAAATCTTGAGATTTAAAATCTGCAATTGAACCGCTACCAAGATCAACTATTAATGGAATATTATGTTGATTTGATAATTTTGACAATTTATCAATTTCAACTTCACTAGTAAATCCAATTACTTTATAATTACTTGTATGTACATATAATATAGCGGCCGTTTGATTATTTATTGCAATTTCATAATCATTTAAATGAGTTTTATTTGTTGTTCCTACCTCAACCATTTTTGATTGAGATTTAGAAATAACATCGGGTATTCTAAATGAACCTCCAATTTCAACTTGTTGACCTCTACTTATTATGACTTGCTTATCCCTACATATAGCATTTAAAGTTAACATGACAGCTGCTGCATTATTATTTACTGTTATAGATTGTTCACAATTGCATATGCTACTGATTAAATTTGATATATGAACATTTCTATCACCTCTTTTGCCGTTTTTTAGATTTAGTTCTAAATTTGAATATGGATAATTTTGAAGTATTCCTTCAATTAAAATATCTTTAGATATTGGAGCTCTACCCAAACCAGTATGAAGAATTATACCGGTTCCATTTATAACTGGTTTTAAACTTTTTAAATTTATTTCATTGTAAAAGTTATTAATTCTTTTTTTAATAAATTCTGAGGAATTATCAATGAATAAATTTTTTTTAAATTGTTTTCTTATATAATCTAATTCATTGTTTAATTCAAATTTAAAATAATCTAAGGGAACATCTAATTTGTAATTTTTCTGAAAAATTGATAGAATTTCATCAACAGAAGGTATATTTTTTAGAGCCTCACGGACTTTATTTTCTTTAGTATTCATAGTAAGTAACTCATATAATTAACTCAGCAATTTTTCTTCATCAATTGAATCAATTTGATTTGAATTAAGATGCTCATTAGCATACTTTAAATATAATTTCTTTGTAATTAATAAATTAAATAAATCTCGATCAATTTCTCCATCATTTACCATAAATTTTAATATATTTAATGCTTTGGATAGCTTGTAAGGTTCTTTGTATGGTCTATCTGGAGCTGTTAAACCTTCAAACACATCAGCAATTGCTATAATACGTGCTTGTAATGGTAACTGATCTCCAGAGTATCCATTTGGATAACCTTCACCATTTAATTTTTCATGGTGACATCCAGCATAAAAAGGAACTTGTTTCAAATGGTCAGGATAAGGAAGTTTGTCTAATAATTCATAACTTAATGAAACATGATTTTCCATGATTTCTCTATCTTCCTTAGATAAAGTACCTCTTTTAATAGTTAAAAAATCAACTTCTTTATCATTAAGAATTGTACATTGTTCATTATCTAATTCTATTTTTTGCTTTGCAATTTCATAAACTCTATTTTGCAATTCTTCAGACATAAACTCACCACCAATATTTGAATCTTCTAAAAATTTGAAATCTTCATTTACTTTATTTATTTGAGAATTTAATTTTTCTGTGTCAATATTTAATTCAGATAATTTGTTTTTATAAAAATTTAATTCTATATCTCTTTTTAAAATTTCAAATCTTAATTTTATTTGATCAATTTTATCATACAAACCCTGCAATTTTGTAGATTTATTCATGATATGGTCAGGAGTTGCAACTTTTCCAAAATCATGTAACCATCCTGCAACAAAAATTTCATCCATTTCATCATCTGTAAATCTTCTATTTTTGTATATAGTATTATCATTATTTATATATTCAGCAATCATCATTGTTAATAATGGTACCCTATTGCAATGACCTCCAGTTACCGGATCTTTTTTATCTAATGCATCTACAACTAATTTAATAAATGATCTAAATAATAACTTTTGTTCTTGTATTAATAATTGATTTGTTAGAGCGACTGATGCTTGAGAACTTAATGCTTCAACTAATTCAACTAAATCGTTTGAAAATGAAATTATAGAATTATTTTTCTTTGCATTTAATAATTGCAAAACTCCTATAACATTATCTTTATGATTAATCAAAGGTACTGTTAAAAATGATTTTGATCTATAGTTATATTTTTTGTCAAAACCTTTAGGTCCAGAAAAATCATAATCATTATTTGTGTAAGCATCTTCTATATTAATTGTTTTTGCTTTTAAAGCACACACAGCTGCAACGTTATTTAAATTTTCTGAATTATCATCATTATATAATCTTACTGGGTATATACTATCTGGGACTGGTTCTGATGAGCCTCCATAATGAATGTTTAAGGTTTCATTATGCATAATTTTAAAACTTAATTTTCTTTTGTTTGGAGTAAGAAGATAAACTGTACCTCCATCAGAGTTTGATATATCTTTTGCTTCTTTTAAAATTTTTTCAAGCAAAATATCAATATTCTTTTCTTTAGATAAAGATTTTCCTACTTCAATTAATTTTTTTAGGTTTGTTGTATCTTTCAAAACTTAAAATTAATTTTTAGTTTTAATTCTAGCTGCTTTACCTTTAAGATTTCTTAAATAATAAAGTTTAGCTCTTCTTACCTTACCTTGTTTAAGAACCTTAATTGAATCTATAATAGGAGAATGATACGGAAAAATTCTTTCTACACCTACACCATTTGAAATTTTTCTAACAGTAAATGTTTTACTAGTTCCTGAACCTGATGATTTTGCTATTACTACACCATCAAATAGCTGAACTCTTTCTCTATTTCCTTCTTTAACCTTAACACCTACTGATATAGTGTCTCCTGATTTAAAGTCGGCAATATCATTTTTTATACTATCTCTTGTTGCTTCCATTATTTTATCCATTACTTACTCCAACTCATTATTTTTATAATTTAACCATAAATCTGGTCTATTTTCTTTTGTTTTTTGTTTTTTTTTATTCAATTTCCAATCTTCAATATTTTTATGATGCCCCGACAACAAAATCTTAGGCACTTTTAAACCTCTATATTCTTCCGGTCTTGTATAATAATTAGAATCAAGTAAAACATCTTCAAATGAATCAGTTTTAGCTGATTGTATGTTATTCAAGACCCCAGGTATTAATCTTACTATAGAATCTAAAATAACTAAAGATGATAATTCACCTCCCGTTATTATATAATCTCCTATTGAATATTCATGAGTTACCAATGTATCTCGTACTCTTTGATCAATTCCTTTGTAATGACCACATATAAAAACTAAAGATTCTGAATTTAAGTGTTTTTTTGCTTCATTTTGATTAAAAATTTTTCCATCAGGTGTTGGAAATATAACATTGGATATTTTATTATCGTCATTTATAGAGTCAAATGCTCTAAAAATAGGTTCTGGCTTCATTACCATACCATTACCACCTCCAAATGGATAATCATCTATATTTTTATGAGGCATATCAGCATAATCAAATAAATTTAATACACAATAATCAATTAAATTATTTTCCTGAGCTTTTTTAAGCATACTACTATTCATAAAAGAATGAATAACATCCGGAAAGGGTGTAATTAAGTAAATTTTCATAATTAAACTGTTTTCTCAATTAAATCCATTTTCAATTTTTTACTATTTTTATCAAAAAACAAAATTAGTTCTTTTGCAAATGGTAAATACTTTTCTTTATTATGATTTTCATAAACTAAAACATCATTATTTTTTATTGGAATTATATCTTTAATTATACCTATATAATCATTATTTAAATCATATAAAGATGAACCAATATAGTCAATGTAATAATTTATATCGTTTGTGAGTTTAGGTAAATCTAAACTACAAATATAAAATAATGTATTTCTATAAAGTTCAATTTTATCTCTACCATCTATTTCAAAAAACTTTAATATAATATTTTTAGAACTATAATTTACTGATTCAATAGTCAAAAAATTATTAAAACTTTTATCAAAAAAGATTTTAAAATGTTTAACAAGTAACTTAGAATCAGGATTAAAAAACTTACATGTTGTATAACCTTTTAAACCATGTGGTTTAATAAGATTACCAAAAGGTATAAGTTCTTTCTTATTCAATTATTTCTAAACTTGCTCTTTTGCCACCTTCTTTTGCATTTGCAGCAAATAATAAAGTTCTTAAAGCAGATACATTTCTACCTTTTTTACCAATAACTTTACCAACATCACCATCACCTACTTTCAGTTCATAAATAACAGTATTTTCGCCTTCATTTAAATCTAAACTTACTTCATCAGGTTTATCTACTATTGCTTTAATCATTCCTTCTAAAAGATCTCTCATATCCATATTAATCTCCTCTTCTATTTACTATCTTTTTTATCTGAATTTTCTTCTTTATCTGAAGCTTGCTCTGCTGGAGCTTCTTCTTCAGCTGGAGCTTCCTCTGCTTCTGGAGCTTCTTCTTCAGCTGGAGCTTCCTCTGCTTCTGGAGCTTCTTCT
>MDSW01159547.1_pt1 | contig 19163 bp, 12 predicted proteins | sample 811171 | NCBI WGS metagenome assembly MDSW01 (sample SAMN05326641, study PRJNA326480) | marine metagenome | isolation source: seawater | place: Atlantic Ocean: North West | collected 2012 | reverse complement strand
TATGACCCATGATGGCTCTTCTTGGAGCACACCGGTCTCGCTCGACAGCACAGATGACGTCGGCTCTGATTCCTCATTAGCGATTGATTCCAATGACAACCTGCACGTGACCTATTATGATTATACCAATGAAAATCTTGAGTACATGATCTACAGCAATAGCGCAGGTGGCAACAACACCGGCGGCAATGGAACTGGTGGCAATGGCAGCGGCACAGGCGGTAACGGCACAGGCAATTCGACAAACCTAACGATGGTGGACAATGTTTTGATGTTTGGAAACAGTTACACATCATTCAATTCCTTACATTCGATTGTTGAAGCGCTCGGCATTACGAATGCTGATGCGATTACGGGGGGAGGAAAAACGCTGGCAGGTCACTGGAGCGATGTGAACTCTTCTCATCTTTCAAACACGACGTTAAGGAACGCCAACATCGATTGGGATTACGTAATTCTCCAAGACCAAAGTCAAATTCCTGGCTTTTATCGAACCAACGCTGATTGGATTGCGAGTAAAGATGCAGCTGTCAATTTGGCAGATGCAATTGAAGACGAAGGTGGAGAATCGATTTTGATGATGACATGGGGTCGACGAAACGGCGACGCAATGAACCCTACTTTGTATTCAAATTTCTCAGTCATGCAAGACCGACTTGAATCTGGATACATTGATTATCACGATAACATGACTGCAGCAGGTAATACTGTTTGGATTGCACCAGTCGGACTTGCGTTTGCTCACATTCATGACAGCGTCATGGCATCTGGGATAAATGCGACAGTTTCAGGAAATACATTTTATGACCTCTACAATGCAGATGGAAGTCACCCATCTCTGGCAGGAAGTTACCTTGCCGCATGCGTTCTTTATGCTACAATGACTGGAGAAACACCAGTCGGCTCAAATGATTCAGTTTCCCTCAACGCTACGCTCAAACTCGAATTACAACAGGCAGCAGCTGCGACAGTCTTCAATGAGACTTCCCATCTTTCCTATCCGTGGCAAGCGACGGGAACTGCTACCTCGAGCATGATGATGTCTTCATCTCGTGGCTTGGGTGGGGGAATACCTGCTGGATGGAATGTACAATGGGTTGATGATGAGTTCGCGAACATGGCTGCAGGTTCCTCTGAAACTGCATCTCTCCACATATCGGTGCCAAGCAATGCAGCACCGGATTATTACGGATTTAGACTGTTCAGTGCATCAACAGGTGGAAATGTTTCAACTTCGACCATGCTCGTTGTTCATGTCGACGAAGAGCACAACCTCAGCATCGCTTTCCTTGACCAATATTCTGATTTTGTCCCAGGGCTCTCTACGAACTCGAGTGTTCAAGTGACCAATACAGGGAACGCCATTGTCGACTATGATTGGTCTCTCTCACTTCTAAACGGGCCATGTCAAGCCTCACTTGCAACTGCTTCTACCCCTTCACTTGCTCCAAACGCAGTGGTTGATGTCAACTTCCAAATTACTGTCGATGAACAAGCATCAAAATCTGATGATTGCGATTTGAAATTGGAAGCAACAGGAACATCCTCTTCAGAACAACATCAAATTGAGCCTTTCCTTTTCACAGTCGACATGGATGAATTAGTTGACTTTGAGTTGACGAAGCCTATGGGGCAATTGGAAGTGACTCCGGGCAATCCAATCACGTACGAAATGCGTATAACAAACAACGGCAGTGAACCCGTCAATTTTTATCTTGATGCACTCACACCTCCTGAATTACAGACCTCATTTGTTTCAAGTTCAAGTGTACAGGTAAGTCCTGGTGCCATTGGAGTATGGACACTTTCGACGGATGGAGTCTCTGGGCAAGCCGGAAATTTCATGCAGACCTTTTTGGTTTCATATGGCGGAGAAACCTCATATTCCAGTTTTGACATCGAAGTGCTAGGGGTAAGTCATGCTACACTCTCTGGTCCGTTGGATGGCCGAATACAAACACAACCCAGTGACTCGGTCGTAACAACCTTCAATCTATCGAATACAGGAACTTCGAATCTGACACTCTATGGTTCTCTCTTTGGTTTGCCGGCTGGTACTGATGCAACACTAAGCCACGCCCAAGTCGAACTCTCAATAGGTCAAACTATCGAAGTTAGCCTGACAATCGACACACAATCCACGGCATCTGCAGGAACATATCCACTTTCATTTGGTTATTTTGATTCGAATATGACTGCTGAAACTTCGATATCATTGCTCATCCAGGACCGGTTCAGTGTAAAACTAAACCCGATGTTCGGCTATCAGCAAAATACTCCCCTTCCTGTTGGACCGTTTAATGCAACAAACGGAGTAATATTCGATATGTTGAACACCGGTTCGACACAAGACACCCTGTATCTTTCGCTTTTGGATTATGACGGCGCATTGGAATGGTTTACGTTTGAATTCATGGTAACATCCGCAGTTTTGGACTCTAGTGGAACCATGTTGAACTACGTCACGTTCCGCGAGATTGCAACTGGTGCGCCATCGAGCGGGGTTACTGTGGGCATCATCCTTCAGTCTACTTCCGATAGTAATGTGTCAGACCACATGAATATCACTTTGATTCCGTCAACCTCTAGCGCCGAACTTCTTGTTCTTTCTGATGATGATTCCGCCGAACCTAACGGCACCATTTACGGCACAGTAGTCGTGACCAATACTGGAAATGCGTGGGATGATTTACAAATTACAACCGTTGGAATTGATTGTGGTGTGACCAGTTCACACCAACTGATGCCTGGACAGTCTTCGGATGCAATACCATGGTCCTGTACAATTCCTTCTGATTCGGAAGCGGGATTGAAAGAGTTGGTATTCCGTGTCACCAGTTCTTCTCGTCCTACATATTCAATCACCAGTAGTGAAATTTACACCGTCGAACCAGTGTGGGGCTCTTCAGGAGTGTTGAATATTTCTCTTGACAAACCATCTCTTACAGTTCCTTCATCAGGTGGGTCAACAGTCATGGTCACTGTGACCAATCTTGCGAATGCCCAAGTTTCAGGTACCCTTTCTGTTGAAGGCATCGGAGATGGATTGATGGCAATTGAATGGGTTCGTCTTTCCGACAATACAACGACCAACGAGATACTTTTGACTCCTGGCTCTTCTGCGCAGTATGCATTGAGTCTTACCTCGTTAGTCTCAACCAATGAACAGGCTACGCTTCGAATACGTGCTACATATCTCATTGACGATACGACGTTATCAGATATTTCAGATGATTTTACGGTTGAAATCGATGGCCCAGAACTCCCTCCGAATGGGGTTCGATTGCCCTTTGGCATGGATTTGAGTCAATCCGATTCAATGAATGCATTGTTTGGCGGCTGGGGTCTTTCGTTCCTTCTTCTTGCAGTTCTGTATCTCCTTCGTGGAAAGAAGAATACTACCGTTGATGAAGAGGAATCGGAAGCGGACGAGGTTGAAGAAGAAAAGGAAGAAGTTTCCCTCGGATTTAATGAATGCAGAATGGAGGGAGGCAAGGTTTCATGCCCTTCATGTGAAGCAAGATTAGGAGTTCCACGCGGAAGTGAACCACCGTTTAGATTCACTTGTCCGAAGTGTTCGACAATGATTCGAGTGGTTGAATGATTCAATTTCGTCGATAAGCAAGGAGTAAGAATGCAGTATGGCCAAACGGTCCATTCACTGGTCGAACGCCGCCCTTGGATGCTTTACCCCATTGGCGTTCGATGAGTTCACCAGCCCATTCGATTTCAAATCCAGCTTGTTCACATGCGATCCAAGCTGCTTCAAGTTGGCTTGTAACTGGGCAATAGCATGCTATTCGCCCGCCTATTCCGAGTAGGGGCGCTACTGCTTCAATAGCGCTTGTATGTTCGGGTAAATCAAGAATAATTCCTTCGTATTCTTCGCTTACTTTTTCAATTTCCTCGACAACATCTTCGATGGCCCCTTCGATATGGTGATGGGCTGGAAATTCACTCCAGCCTTCTTTGACACGGCGAAGGTTTTCAAGTCCAACTTCGGCGTGTTCATTGCGAGGCTCTACGGTGACATGGGTCCCTGAATTACCTAAAACTCGAGCGATATACATCGAAAGACCGCCGCTACCAATTCCTGCTTCTAGGATTCGATCACCGGGGCCGATTCCTAACCGTGAAGTCATGAAGCCAGCGTCTTTTGCACTGATGGTTTGAGCTCTACGAAGCATGCCTTTGCTCAACTCAGGAAGGCGAAAAGGTACGCGAGTCAAAACTTTCTGTCCAACCAACACTTCTTCACCCATTTCTATCTTTGAAAATGTCTCAATAGCATCCAAAACCCCAAGTCCCTTTATTTTCCGAACTCCAGAAGTGAGTTCAACAATGTGGACTTTTCCATCGGCTTCAAGAAAAGCAGACCACTGCGTTTGGTTCATGTTCCTGCGACACACTATTTAGCCTAAACTTTACCGTGAGATTGTAAGTATTGAAAGCGAGATTTTATCATGATTCAAGAAATGTCCGAATTCACCGGAATGGGAGGGTTTCATATACTGTCTTGAAGGTGGGCAAAGTATGAAGATGTCCGCTCGCCTTCTCGCCCCTGCCCTTGTCTTGCTTTTTGTGAGCAGTTTAATGATTGGTTTGACTGATGAAATGAATGCTAAGGAAGAACAGGTTGAATTGAAAGAACCTGTAATCCTAAGCGCTCCAACTGACCCTGGGCATACGGTTTTTGCACAATATATCACTTCCGATAATTGTGGTTTCTGTTACCAATATGGAAGTCCAGCACACGACCAAGCGAAGACTTCACTTCCTGACCGCTATGTCTACATCTCCTATCACAGTCAATCATACGGCAACACTGCAGATGCTGAATCTGGAAACATTGCGCCTATCTACGGTGTTCAACACCTTGGTGAATCTGGCGGAGCACCAAAGACCTCTTTTGGTGATGCAACACTGAATACTGGTTGCGGTACAAACACATGTTGGGACTCCTATATCTCGAGTGGCGGTAACATGCACAGCACATCGACTGATTATTCAGTCTCGGTTTCTCAAACAGACAACGGTGACGGAACCGTTGATGTTTCAGTCAGTGCAAGTTACGTCGGCTCAGGGACTGCGCCTTCAAGCATTACACTTTATGCAGCAGTTACTGAAAAAGTCTGTAACTCTCACACTTATGCTGATGGCAGCAAGGGTCACAACTGCTGGGAAGCATGGCTCTTGAACAATGGTGCTTATGCTCACAACGGTGGTAACGTTGGAAGCGGAAATGGATTTGAAACAGTGAACCTCAACTCCGGTCAAGCAGTGAAGACTTGGACCGTGCCAACAAATTTGGTCAACGGTGGAGCAAGCAACATGAACACAGTTGCAGCACTCTACTCCACATGGAGCACAACTTCCTTCAACGCTGATGTTTATGCCGCAGCCGACTCAACCATGGCTCCAAAATTGGACCTTGCAATCTCGAGTGTTGCAGTGTCGAACCCTTCTTCCTCAAACGGTGGATTTGTTCTCGGTGATATCGTTACTCTCGATGTTACTGCAGCGAATGTAGGCGACCTCGACTATACCGATGGAGGCACCATTCAATTCTTCTACAAAAATGGAGCGAATGAAGTTTCAATCAGTTCAACACCTTTGAACAACTTGAATGCTTTGGCTACACAGACTGCTCAAACAACTTTTGACACTTCCAGTCTTTCCAGTGGATGGAAAAACACCTTTGGCGCACGCCTTACTGGGTTAGTGGCTGATGGAAACGGTGGAAACAACGTCGCTATGCAAGAAGTCGACCAAGACCGTCCACCAATTACCAAGAATCCGCAAGTTACCGGCGACCAATCGATTGATCGAGGCTCACATGCACTCGTACTCGCCAAGGCAGACCCGAATGATATTGTCGATACAACAGAAACAATGTCATTCAATATTGAAGTCTCTCCGACTGGCCTCAATCAATGGATTAGTTCTGTTGTATCAGGTGGTCAAAATGTCGTCTATACTGGAACTGCAAATGAAGGCCGTGAATATGTAATCACTCCAACTGCGGCAATGGGCGCAGGATGGTACGATGTTCGTGCTCAAGCCCTTGACTCCCGTGGCCAAACCGGTTCTTGGATGGTAGGTGCTTCCGTATTTGAACTTCAAAACGGTGCTCCAACAGTGATCACCGACCCAATTCCATCTGTCATGTGCGACACATCGACCAAGGTTTCAATGGATGGCCACATAGTGGACCCTGAAACTCCACTTGAGAATCTTATCGTAACTTCAGATGATGACTCTTTTGTTGCATGGCATCCAGTCACAAAGGAAATTGAAGTGAACTTTGCATGGGGCGAATTAAACGGCTGCCCTCTCGGTCAACAAGGTATTGAAATCAGTATTGATGATGGAGGAGACTACTCTGCAACTGGCGAACTCCCATATGGGACTCTACTGTTCAATGTTATTGAAAATGGACAACCACGATGGAATGGACTACCCTCTCAATCTGTAATTGAAGGTGGCTCGGGCCTTCTTGCGCTTCTCCCTTACCTTTCAGATACCAATGATGTTGGAGAATCAGTTTCTGCTGAAGGATTGACCATTCAACTGATTAGCAATTCCAATGAAGAGGCAATTGATGCTTACCTCGTCGGCAATACAATCGGATTTGACACAATTGATGATGATGTCAATGGTCAAGCAATCCTTACTCTGCGAGCAAGTGATGGTGTAAAAACATCAGACACAACGCTCACCATCAACATCCAAGCAGTAAATGATGCACCACGAATTATTCCTTTCGACGATATTGAATCGATTACTTTGAAGCGAAATACCCAATTGGCAATCGACCTGAACAGTCGCCTTGTCGATGTTGATAACCCAGCTTCGGAAGCATTCGTCACCGTTTCTTCTTCGGAACCTGGCGCAGCACGCTTCAGTTTCATCGATGGAAGCCTCACATTGTTGTTTGAAACAACTGGTGTTCAAACTGTTACAATCACAGTTCGAGACAAGTATGATACAAATACCTATGAAATGTCAGTCGACGTCTTTGATGCTTACCCATTCCTTGTCGCTCAAGATGATGATGGAAGTGGATACATGTATGTCGCTCTCAAAGATACCTATGTTGGTCAAATACCAACGGTAACGATGATGCTCACCGATGTCGCCCCTACATTTACATACATTTCAGTTTCTTGGAATGTGTGCAATGAAATAACTGGGCAATGCGAAGGGCTCTATGAATACGACCTCGATGTCTCCAAATCAAATGTTGGTTGGACCCAAGAACTGCTTGTTCCTTCACTCATTACCACTGGATTAGCACGTGAAGATGGTTCAATATACAGAGATTATTACGAATTGTCGATTGTTGCGAACGATGGAAGTTCAGAATACAAGACAATGACGAAAACCAAGTGGCGCATTACAGAAAGTATTCCTGCCATTGAGGACATGGATGATGAAATGTTCACCGACTACCTTGAAGATATCAATGCTGAAAAGGCAGATATCGTTGCACAGATTGAATCTGCTGCTGAAGGTGAGGATACCAGCGAGCTCGAAGTAAAACTTGCTGAAGTTCAAGTTGAACTCGACACAGCATGTGATGACCCACGTGCAACTTGTATCCAAGAAAACCAATCCAGTTCAGAAGAAGTCACTGAATCGAAAGTGCTCGACATGAAGTTGATCGGCATCATCGGTGGAGTAGTTCTCGTTATTCTCTTGCTTTCCATGATGTTTGCTCGCCGTGGTAATGGTGAAATCAAGGAAGATGCTTGGAACGATACTGGCTGGAACCCAAATGCAGTTCCTGCACATGACTCCGTTGCAAACTCGATGTATGGCGGAGCGGAAAATCTCTTCCAACAACCTGTTGCAATTCCTTCGACTCCACAAATAGCCGGTCCACCATTGCCGCCTGGAGGCCTTCCTGCGGGATGGACTGCTGAGCAATGGGCTTACTATGGACAACAATATCTTGATGGTAAACTTTGAATCTCAGGTAAGCAATTTGACACATGTTGATACATGGTCGAATTGTAAACCCATAAAGGGGAGCAACGCGGGGGGTAATGTATGAGCGACACTGACTTGGCTGACGATTCGCCCTCCGATGAGGAAGAAATGGTCCTCAATGAGGATGTCGAGGAAGTCACAATTTGGGGACCAGAACCGGGACCAGACTCTGATGATATTGTATCAATGAGTGTTGACGAATGGATTCAAAGCGTTGACTTCAATACGACCGAAGATGTTCCAATCCCTGACCGACTTGTCGATCAAGTCATCGGACAAGAAGCAGGTTCTGTCGTTATCAAGAAAGCAGCAGAGCAACGACGGCATATGCTCATGATTGGAGACCCAGGTACTGGAAAATCAATGCTTGCTCGTTCAATGACTGACCTTCTTCCTAAAGATTCGCTCGAAGACCTTCTGGTATATCCCAATGAAGATGATGAAAATGAACCACGCGTTCGTTCAGTTCCGGCTGGACGTGGCGACCGTATTGTTAAATTGCAAAAGGAGTCGATGCGCACCCAAAGAGAGCGCTCTCAAAAGATGCTCTTGGTTGCATTTGCGGCCGTTGGTTTTCTCTTAGTCATCGCAACAATTCAAAGTGGAGACATTCTTACTCTCCTGTTTGGTGGTTTTATTCTTATGTTCGGCTACATGTTCATTCGAGGACGCTTGGGCTCAGGCGATGAAAGTCGAATTCCCAAAGTTTTGGTAAAACATGACAGCAACTCAATGTCGCCATTTGTCGATGCAACCGCAACTCTTTCCGGCTCTTTACTCGGCGATGTCCGACACGACCCTTTCCAATCTGGTGGCATGGAAACCCCTGCCCACGACCGTGTCGAGCCTGGTGCAATTCACCGTGCTCACAAAGGTGTTCTTTACATCGATGAAGTCAATCTTTTGCGACTTGAAGAACAACAAGCATTGCTCACTGCTATGCAAGAGCGGGCCTTCCCAATATCGGGGCGCTCAGAACGTTCTTCTGGCGCTTTGACCAAAACAGAACCAGTCCCTTGTGATTTCATTTTGATAGCAGCAGGTAACCTTGATGCAATTCAAGGAATGCACCCTGCTCTCCGCAGCCGTATTCGTGGCTATGGATATGAAGTGTATGTAAACTCAGAAATGCCTGACACCGCTCGTAACCGCCGCCGACTCATTCGATTTATTGCTCAAGAAGTTCGACGAGATATGGGGACTTCTCGAGAAATTCCACATTTCGATAAATCTGCAGTTTCTATTATTTTGCGTGAGGCACAACGCCGTGCAGGACGTCGAGGAAAACTTTCATTGCGTTTGCGTGAACTTGGCGGTTTGGTCAGAATCGCTGGGGATTTAGCTATGGAAGAAGGCGTAGAATTCGCATCTGCAATGCACGTTCTCGGTGCACGAAATATCGCTAAGCCGCTTGAACAACAGGTGGCTGACCGAATGATTGAACGACGCCAAGACTATGCAATGATCGTGAATTCCGGTGAACGGGTTGGACGTGTCAATGGATTGGCAGTTCTTGGAGCCAATTCGGGCCTTTCAGATTTCAGTGGGATCATGCTTCCAGTCGAAGCACTCGTTACCCCTTCTTTGGGCGGTGGTGGAAAGATTCACGCTACAGGAGGTCTTTCTGACCTCGCAAAAGAGAGCGTCACCAATGTAAGTGCAGTCATCAAAAAGTTAACTGGTAAAGACATCTCGGATTATGATATTCATATTCAATTCGTCGATACACACGGTGTTGATGGGGATTCGGCATCGATTACAATTGCAACTGCGATTATTTCTGCACTTGAGAATATTCCAATTCGTCAAGATTTGGCAATGACAGGCTCACTTTCAGTCCGAGGTGAAGTCTTGCCAATTGGTGGAGTTACGGCAAAGATTGAGGCAGCAGCACGCTCAGGAATCAAGACGGTTGTTATCCCTCGAGCAAATATGCAAGATGTTCTTTTGGATGAAAAGTATGAGAAGATGGTGGAAGTGGTACCTGTCGATACACTCGATGAAGTCATGGAATTCGCTCTCATTAAGCACGAGCAAAAGGCTGGATTAGTAGAACGCCTTGGACAGGTCATCGACCGTCTAACCCCTCTACCAAGTAAGACAACCTCTGCTTGAATCTATTGTCAAGGTCGAAGACTCTCCATTTGTCATCGTACCAGTGCGTGAGATACTAAAGCGAATTGATGGTGGACAAGTTATGTCTGAGACAGCAATGCAATCTTCAACAGTGCGTGATGCTGGAAAGGGTGCCTTGCTTGTCTTGTTTTTGGTCACTATGATCGACATGATTGGCTTCGGAATCGTTATACCATTTTTGACCTATCTTGTTGAAGATTTAACGCCCGAAAATCAAATTGCCAACATCGGTCTTTGGGTTGGCTTACTCATGACGTCGTATTCAGCAGCACAATTTTTGTTTTCTCCATTTTGGGGTTCTCTCTCCGACCGTATTGGACGACGGCCAGTACTCATGGTTGGATTGGTTGGAAATACGGTATTCTTCACAATGTTTGGGTTTGCAAATACTCTTCTTCTTGCATTATTGGCTCGTTTCCTTGCAGGTGTCTTCAACGGCAACTTGGCTGTTGCCCGTGCCTATATTGGTGATGTCAGTACCCCTCAGCAATTAGCAACTCGAATGGGGTTGATTGGCGCTGCTTTTGGCCTCGGTTTCACTTTTGGTCCCTTTATTGGTGGCGAGTTATCCAACCCAGCAGCACGTTGGAGTTGGTTTGAAAACACAATCTTTGAATCGCACCCATATCTTCTACCTTGTGCAGTAGCAAGCCTTCTTTCACTTTTCTCCTTGGCTGTCGCCTACCGGTCTCTCCCCGAGTCTCTCCCACCGGAATCACGAGTTCAGTCAGAACCATTGCCATGGGCGACTCGAATGAGTCAGATGATGAAAAACTCGGCTTCAATGCTCAAATCGAAGAACGTCTCTTTGATTATTTGGGTCTCGATGATGTTTATATTCGGTTTTACAATTATGCATGCAGTTTTCATTCTCTATACTGAGATGGACCCGGTGAACGGCGGACTTGCTTTTTCTGAGGCAGACAATGGTCGGATTTTTGCTATGATTGGAATTACTGGAATAGTCACTCAAGGGCTCTTGATTGGCCCTCTTTCACGGCGTTTTGGTTCACGGCGATTGATACCAGTGGCCAGTGCTATCACTGGACTCGGTTTGGTTTTGGTCCCTTATACTCAGGCTGCAAATGCATGGTCTCAAATTTTGCTTGTTGCAGTACTCATCGCACTGGGTAATGGAATATTCCAACCTTCATCGTCTTCCTTTTTGACTCGGATTGCAAAATCAAATGGTTACGAACTCGGTGTCGTCATGGGTGCTCAAGAATCTCTGGGAGCATTTGCCCGTATTCTCGGTCCTCTTACTGGCGGATTGGTATGGACGTTAACGGTTTCAAGAGATTGGCCCTTTGATTATCATACAGCATTCCACTTGTGCGGTATCATGATGCTTCTTGCTTCGCTTCTTGCTTTCCGTTTGCCAGCATTGGATGATGAAGATTCATTTTTGAACAATGCTGAAGAATGATGCCTAAACACTCAAGAGGTCGAACCTTGCCCCTTTAGCATGGAAGTTGCTTCACCGGCATGGGATTCAGGTCGCTTTAATCGAAGAGTTTCGACCTTTGCACACATCTCAATACTCATCACATTGATGGTAATATGGCTTATTGTTCTCAAAGGTGTCCTCCAACCCTTTTTCATTGCACTCGGCATCTACTTTGTCCTCAAACCAGGCTCAGACTATCTCTCATCCAATGGGTTTCCGTTGATTTTATCCTATTTGACAATGGTATTATTTACCTTACTTCTCGTTTCAGCAGCCTCTTTTGTTGCCTACCATCAAGCCAATGACTTGGTGGAAAATGACGAGAAGATGGACCTGTACAATTCGAAACTTGAAAGTCGTTGGAGCGACCTCAAACAATCTCCACTTCTTGGGATGATGTTGAGTGATGAATCGAATGCTACAAATTCAACATTGGTCGAAGACCTTGCCTCAATGGGTTTGCTCGAAGATGAACAAAAATTATCAGATGCTGCCTTAGGTATGTTGTCCAATGTTGGTGGTTTTATCACAACCAGTGTTACGGTGATGTTTTTCCTTATTTTCATTATTTTTGAGGCAAGTTTGCTACCTGGTCGAATTGAAAGAGCTTGGCCAGACGGTGGAAGTCAAAAAGTGCAAATTATGCGTACGAAAATAGAAGCAAGTGTGAACACCTACATTGTCGTCAAAACAGGTGTTGGAGCAGGAACTGCCCTCTGTGCAGGTGTTGTAATGCTTGTATTTGGAATTGATTTGTGGTTTACATGGGCCCTCATTACCTTTTTACTCAATTATGTACCCTATATTGGTTCGCTCATTGCAACCGTACCACCAATCATCATCGGACTTATTCTATTGGAGCCAAATATGCTGATTCTGTTGGTACTTTTACTTCTCATGAATCAACAAGTCTGGGGTCAAATTATCGAGACAAAGTGGGCAGGACGGGCCCTCGACCTTTCACCGGTTCTCTTGTTGCTCGTTACTGCTATCTCCTTTGCAGGCTGGGGAATTCTCGGAATGATCCTCGCAGTACCGTTTGCAGTAATTGTCAAGATCATATTAGAAAACATTGAGGCGACACAACCCTTTGCGATTCTGATGTCCGAACGTGCTCCATCGATTGATGAAGCATGGGATGATGCGATTCGAGATGGAAAGATTTCCAATTTTGAAAGTCAATCTCTTGCTCAATTGCAGGTACTTCTTGGCTATTCAGATCGGCACATCAAACTCATTGCTGGTAGAATCGCTGCACAGCGAGTTCTTCGGAAAAATAAAATTTCAGATGACCAAATTGAAATTTTGTTCTCTGCAGCTGACGTCCTAGGTTCGAAGTATGAAGTTGCAAATGAGGTAACCTCACTTCTTTGTGAAGGCAAATTGGATAAAGACATGCGGCCTTTGTTGACAAATTTCATTGCCGTATTAGAAGAAGAGTAAATCAGAGAACTTCAACGAGGATTTTTTCTAATTCAGTGTTAATCATCAAAATGAGTGTACCAAATTCCGGAGGAATATTCGGGTCTTCATAGAGTTCTTCCAATTTTGATTGGGACATAGCAATACGAACATCCAATTTCTTTGCTTTGTTTAACAACCACTGCTCACAGGTTTCTTTGGCCTGTCGACGTATATTTCGAGGCACTTTTGGGTCATCGATTTGGTTGATGACAGAAGCAACTTGGAGTAGACGTGATTCGATATCCATAATTACATCCCCATTGGTAGTATAGTGTCCTGTGTGGAGGCCGTCTTTAAGTTCATTGCCGTCATCCGCAGGTCATGAGCCTCACAGAAATTGAAATCTTGGGCTGGACGCGAATCTTTACGCTCCTCCTCGGGATGGGTTGGGCTGCTTGGATGGACCATAAGGAACGTCGTGTACAAAATGAGCATTGGCTTGTTTGGGTAAAACCTGCATTGTTTCTTTGGGCTTTGGAATTGATGTATCATGGTGCGGATTGGACAATCTACCTCACAGCATCAGCAGCAGTTGCCTATGCGAGTGGCGCGGTCCTAGGACGCCCAACATTCTCGGATATCAAAGCAGGTTCACGAATGGACCAGAGTGTTGCGCTTTGGTATCTGGTCAGTTTCATTGGTCTGATTTTTGGAGCAGTAAACTATCAATCAGTGAATCCAATTGATGTCATACTCGGAGATGAAACTGGTTTAGGTGCGCTCTGGTGGTCGACATTTGCTGTTCTTCCATTCATACTTCTCATCGATGTAGCCTGGCGACTCCGCATGCTTCACGGCGGTGCGGATGCGAAGGCATTGATGTGGGTGGCTTTGCTTATTCCAAATTGGTCGTCAATGCCACTCTCGTTTTCCTCTGCTACATCAGAAGCATTGTTTTCTTTACCGCCGGTCTTTTCCCTCTTAATGTGGGGTGGGCTTTCGTTCTTGGCGATTCCATTCATCCTTCTTACACTCAATATTATCCGCGGTCATGTCCGGAACTTTGGAGACCTTTTACTCGCATGGCATGCTAGTCAAATGCCACGAGAAGACGTTCTCAACCATCATGTTTGGTTATTGAGCACGCTTATCGAAAAGCCAGATGGTACCGTAGAAGTCTATCACAAGAAACGGGCTCCAAGAAAAACTCCTTCCGATTCGGAACTTAGGGTAGCCCTTTCCGAACTCAAAGAGGCAGGAGTAGAACACGTTTGGGTCAGTCAGAAACTTCCACTCTTGGTGTTCCTTTTCCCAGCAATCCTTCCAATGGTGTTTTTGGGAGACCCAATGGCATTAATCATGCCATGGCTCGGTTTAGAGTGATGCAAGAACAGGGCAAAAAGAGGTGCGAATCATGCACCTTTGCGCTCAATATTCTTTGGTCGAAGACCCTTGTAACTGCATTTTCGGCAGCGTAGAGCACGGACAGCATTGCGTGCATTACAGCGCATGCAAATTTTGCGATGAAGCAAACGTGCTTCTGCTTCTGGGAATCGTGCCATGGCTTTGCGACTCACTCCCCCTATTTAATCGCAACCAATGAGACAGAGGACGACATTTCTCTTCATTCGAAGAGTTCGGCTTTCAAACAGAGAGTATGGTTCAAGGGGTGTAAGCCTTAGGCATGGATATGCGTGTAGTACGCTTGCCTGCCATTCATCATGATGCCAATTTGGTCGTCATCGATGGTTCAGTTGGTAATCTCCTCATCGATGCAGGCACTTCGTGGTATCAAGGCCTTCAAGTTGAAAGAGTCAAAGGCCTTCTCAATGATGGAGCGCCACTTGACCGAATCTTGCTTACCAGTAAGCGCTACCCTTGTGCTGGAGGTGCAAAACATCTGTCAGACTCTTACGAAAATTGTCCAATCCACATTCATCCAGATGGTCAAGCTGCATTGGAGACTGGCGATTTTTTCACAACATGGGCAAACAGATTTGATTCAGACATGCCTTCAACCGTTACCCAAGCAGTCGAAGGTGGAGATGTCTTTGCTCTCGGGGACGGTCAAGTCGAAGCTGTTACCCTCCCAGGACATTCACTTGATGGGATGGGTTATTGGATTCCCGACCAAAAGATGATGATTCTTGGGACCTTACTTCCTCGCGCTGACCGCCCAACACGGTGGGATTTGCCTGGAGGATGCTTACCAGATGTTTTGGCAAGCCTCAAGCGTGTCATATCCTACAACGCGCATTCACTTATTCCCTTGCAAGGACCTGCAATTAAAGGTACAAAACATGTCAAAAAAGTTCTCAACCAACATATCGAATTCTTTGAGACATGTCTTGCCAACAACGGCCAAGTATCAACTTCAGTTCCAAAACCTGCTCGAACTGCACTGTGGTATACTCCACATCCGCCTTGGCCTTTGGAAGAGCACGAAAGCGTCTAACCCAGAACTGGTAAATCGAGCATAAGAGGTTGACTTTGTTCGACACGTCGTTGTTCAGATTCAAGAATACGTGCCCTTCGGTTCGCACGTTTCTTTGCTTTGACACGGTAATCTTGTGTTCCATCGTAATCATTTGTTGTTGCACCGGTCCAGTCATAGGTACGTCGATTCCAACCACTCTGGATAATGATTGAATCTTCTAGAAGACGCAGGCTGGTGATTGGGCCTGAATGAGTGAATAAATGGAGGGCTCGACCAGGGACTTCAGTTCCAATAACCCATACGCTTCCATCTTGAGTGGCGGCAAGATACTTGCCTACAGAATTCGATACTGCGGTAATGGAACGAACGATGCCTCCATCGATGGTAAATTTCTCGATCGTTTCAAGCCGAGGTAAGGAGAGTAAGGTCACTCCACCTGTCGAATCTCCGATAGCGACGACATCATAGGTTTCAGTCGGCCCTTTGATGGCAAGTAGAACCGTCGCAATTGCTTCTAATTTTATTTGACTTCGATGCCCATGCGTGGGCCTCCATACAATTGCGCCATCATCCATGGCCACCAAGCAACCTTCGGGCGTTACCAAACTTCGAATCACTACTCTATTGTTCATACATACGAAAGCAGAGCCGTCGGTATACCTTCTTTTCTTAGACCCTTCAGTAAAACTGAAAGTGAATCAATAGGTGTCTTCAGACTTGTTGTCTTTCTTCCATTTCCGGTAGCAACTTTTACAGACTCGAACACGACCTTTTCGTTCGCTGTAGCCTCCATCGCCCCAAACATCGATGGCGTTATCGATTGATAATGAACGTCCACCGAAACTCTTGTCAGCGTAGCCATCGCAACTTTTGATGCCGCAAGAAATTTCACCTTCTTTTACAGCAGGTTTCTTTTCATCGGCTGACTCATTTCCAGAGTCGGCCTTATGCTTACGAGCCTTCGCTTTGAATCCCATGTAACTACGGCAGTGAAGACAATTCTTCAAGGTTCGCCCTAATACACGCGAAAATCATTGCTTTGAAACTTCACCCAGTTGACTGAGTAAGCCTTCAATCAAGCGCAACAAGCCACGGAGAGTTACTTCAGAAACATTGGCAACTTTGCAAACCTCGGACTGGGTTCGAGGCGAACTTGTTTCATTGCTCACCTTGTAAATAAGTGCAGCAGCGACTCCCATTGGCTTTTTCCCTTGCCAAAGTTCATCATGCGGTTTGATAACTGTCCAAAGATGCTCAATTTGAGTATAGATATTTGGCGGTAGTTGCAAATCTGAAATGAATTTGTCAAAGTATTGGTCCGGTGAAGAAATCTTGTGCAGATTGAGTTTGCGGGAGACTTGGCGTATCAATCGAGACAGTTCCTTTTCTTTGACATCAAAGGCTTCAGAAACTTCGACAATCTGTCTTGGCAAACTCTCTTGACGTGCAACCAAATAGCTGCACGCAGCTGTAACGCCTGCAATCGAACGACCAGTTACGAATCCTTCACTTGAAAGGCGGCGATAAAGTCGAGCAGTTTCTTCTTGCAATGGCTTAGGTAAGCCGGAATAGTCTCGAATGAATTGATTGGCTCGAACCAAGTTGCGTTCGCGGCTCTTACGTGTTTTTGAGCGTTCATCAACGACTCGACGCCGACGCCAATCGCGACGAGATTGGGATGAGATACCATGCCGACCAGCACTGCCAGAATTCAAGTCTCGAACATCAATGGTTGTGTTCAATCCCTTGTCAGCGAGCGTATATGTCAAAGGTTGACCGACTCTTGAACGGTCTTGACTTCGATCACGATTGGTCCATTCAGCACCAGGGTCGATGACATTCTCTTCAACAACGAGCCCACAACTATTACAGGTAATTTCGCCACGTGTGGCGTCCATTTGCCAATCGGTAACCCCACAGTCAGTGCACGGCCGAGTGTGTCCTTCGAGTGTTCGACGTATTACGTCGTTTCCACTACGATTCGAATCAGCTTTTTGTTTGCGGTTTGGCTCTTTGCCAGCATTTCCTCCCGGATACATCTTCATCTTGTTAACCTCTCGTTAAGTAGTCGGCAACCAAGGTATATAAATCCCGTGAGGGAGTGCTCACTGCGAATGAAACTGCGTAAGGCGGTTTTCCACTGTGGTGTCCATGGTTGGCTACATACAGGGAAACTGAACGAGTGGCTATAAAGGGTTGTTTCCACAGAGAGTATTTTCAATGAGATGAGGGCGATTCTGTTGTGAAAATCCATATTGAAGAAACACATAGTTCAAAGACGGTACGCAAAGACAGCGCGATGAGGAGAGCAGAATGCCAGCCACAGTCGTTCTAGGAGCCCAATGGGGAGATGAAGGAAAAGGGAAACTTGTTGACCGCATTGCGGAGCAAGCCACATGGGTTGCTCGCTTCCAAGGTGGAAATAATGCAGGGCATACAGTTGTCTTGGGAGACCAAGTCTTGAAGTTCCATCTGTTGCCTTCTGGAATTACACGAAAAGAATGCCATTTAGTCCTTGGAGATGGAATGGTCATCGACCCTTGGGTGTTGAACACTGAATTGACCGGTTGGCAAGAAACAACGGGTGAAGACCCTCGTGGAGAGCGTCTTTACATCAGTGAGCGTGCACACATCATACTCCCTTTCCACCGATATCTTGACAGTTTAGATAAGAAAATTGGCACCACTGGTCGTGGAATTGGGCCAACATATGCCGATAAAATCAACCGCATAGGATTGCGTTTTGGTGATGTTGCTGAAGTAATGGATGATGGCAAGTGGGCAGAATCAACAACAGAGCGAATGAATGCGACCCTTGCAGCTGCAGGTTCGGGCGAGAGAATCACAGTATCCGGATTACAATCTGATGTAGAATGGATATGGAATGCTTACAGTACTTCAATTCGAAACACTGGCCTCATGCTCGATAACGCTTTGAAACTTGGAGAGCATGTCATTCTTGAAGGTGCTCAAGGGTGCCTTTTGGATATCGACCAAGGAACATTCCCCTATGTTACTTCGTCCATAACTTCACGTGGGAATGCTTCGCACGGAGCAGGTATTCATCCCGGTCATGTTGAGGAAGTCATTGGAATTACCAAAGCCTACATCACTCGAGTTGGACACGGTGCAATGCCGACAGAACTCGAAGATGAAGTTGGAGAACATCTTGGTACAGTGGGGCATGAATTCGGAACAACAACTGGTCGAAAGCGACGCTGTGGTTGGTTTGACGCGGTTGTCATGCGTCATGCGAACCGAATCAACGGATTTACAGGATTGGCCTTGACAAAACTCGATGTCCTTGGTGGCCTTGAAGAAATAAAAATCTGCGTTGCTTACGAGTTGGATGGAAAAGAAATATTGGAAATGCCATCAAGTGCTACTGCATTAGAACGGTGTAAACCAATTTATGTCTCCATGCCAGGTTTCCCTTCACATTCATTAGAAGAATGGCTTGGCATTGCTAAGAAAGCCAATTCCGAAGGTCTTGGTTACTCCGCTCTGCCCGCTGCTGCACAATCCTACATCAAGAAAGTTGAAGCGATTGTTGGCGTTCCATGCACCAGTATTGGTGTAGGTCCCGACCGTGATGCAACGATTGATGGCGTTTGATTTGAGTTCCTTCGGGGTGAAGACTCAAAAAGGATTGACTCGACGCCGTGAATACAGGGGCGTTTAGCTCAGTTGGAAGAGTGCTTGGTTTGCAACCAAGATGTCGGGGGTTCAAATCCCCCAACGTCCACC
>MDSW01203755.1_pt1 | contig 19166 bp, 21 predicted proteins | sample 811171 | NCBI WGS metagenome assembly MDSW01 (sample SAMN05326641, study PRJNA326480) | marine metagenome | isolation source: seawater | place: Atlantic Ocean: North West | collected 2012 | reverse complement strand
ATATTGGCATCCACTATAAATGTGAAAAAAAAATAAAATGAATAGATCAGATTTTTTAAAACTAATTTATTCACTACCGCTTATTTATAACTTCAATAAAAGAGAATTTTTTTTTGATAAGAATTATCTTGTAGGAAAGGGAACTCCTAAATTAGTTGGAAAAAATTATAAAGTTTTACCTAAGGTAAACATTGCATTTTTAAAAATGAAAAATGAAGCACTCAAAAGTGGTATAAAACTTGAAATAGTTTCTGGTTATAGATCTTTTGATAGACAAAGAAAAATCTGGAATAGAAAATTTGAATTAAACTTAGAAAAAGGACTAACTAGTTTAGAAAATATTCGTGAAATAATGAAATATTCAACAATTCCAGGTACTTCAAGGCATCATTGGGGTACTGATATTGATATTATTGACTCAAACGAAAAAGTTAACGGAGATGTTTTAATAACTAAATTGTATTTGAAAAATGGCCCCTTTTCAAAAATGTATAAATGGTTGACAAATAATTCAAAAAGATTTGGATTTCATGAGGTTTACACAAATAACATTAATAGAAAAGGGTTTTTGTTTGAACCGTGGCACTTTAGTTATGCTCCATTGTCAAAAAAATATATTAAAGAATTTATTACGATTGATTTGTATAAAATTATACATGATGAAAAAAATATTTTTGGTAAAGATGTTTTAAACAAAAAATTTTTGAAAAAATATATATCAGATTATGTTTTAGGAATTTCAGATGAACTTCTATAAAGTAAATATTAAAATTATTTTTCTTTGTTTATTATTCAGTACTCAAGATAGCAATAGTAACCCCATTAAACCTATTGACAAAAGCATACATGCTATATGGGATATACAGCTAAAAAAATATGTTTCAAAAAATGGGAAAATAAATTACAAAAGTTGGGCTAACAATATTGAGGAAATATATTCGTATTTAAAACTTGTAAAAAAATTTGAACCAAATTCAAATTGGAGTAAACATGAATTAATGTCTTACTGGATTAACGTCTACAACTCACTATCCACTCTTCAAGTAATAAAAAATTTATCTACTAATCGTAATTTTAAAATAATTAAAAATAGAAAAATAGCTTTATTTAAGTTGGGAAAAACTGATTATTCGTTGATACAAATTGAAAACATTTTAAAAAAGTTTAAAGATCCCAGAATCTATTTTGTAATCAATTGCCATGCAAAATCTTCTCCTAACCTTTTAAATTTTGCATTTAAAAGTTATGAAATTGATAATCAGTTAGACGCAGCAACAAAACTTTTTATTAATGATAATTCAAAGAATAAACTTAGAAAAAACCAGTTAGAATTATCAAAAATATTCAAATGGATTTCGAATTATTTTAGCGACAGAAAGGAATTTATAAAATTCATAAAAAAATATTCTACAACAGAAATAGATGAAAAACCAAAAATAACGTTTCTAAAATTTAATTGGCAATTAAGAAATTATTAAACTAAATTTTTATAACATTTTAAGAATACTAATCTCATCTTTACTTAAAAATCTCCATTGACCTCGCTCAAGTTTTTTTTTAGTTAAAGGACCCCAAACTGAGACATCTGAAGATATTATTTTGTATCCGAAAAACTCAAAAAAATTAAATATTTCATTGATATCTTTATAAAAAGTTTCAACACCAACTTTATTTTTTAATTCTCCACTAACAAAATTTATAATCTCTTTATTTCTTTTAAAATGACTTTTACTAAAAATTTTTTTCTTAATCTTTTCTAGGTCAGACTTAATTAGTTTTTTATCAAGAGTAATCTCTAAAATTTTTTTTATTGGATTTTTAGAGTTTTTTAAATTATCTACAAAAGCTTGATCATTAGATAAAAAAAGTACACCTGTTGATTTTCTATTAGAAGAGTGTAAGGAAATTAATTTAGACGAATTTTCAATATTAATTAATTGTGTAATATTTTTTTTGTATTGATTTTTTTTTGATAAAATATATCCTTTTGGTTTATTAATTAAAACATATACTAAGTTTTCAGCGTTAATTTTTATTTCATCGAAAGTGACATTATCTTTAGGCTCAATTTTGTAACCCATTTTTGTTATTACTTTACCATTAACTTTAACTAATCCCATAGAAATAAATTTATCTGCTTCGCGTCTTGAGCAAATCCCTGAATTCGAAATAAATTTATTTAATCTCATTTGTAAAAATTAAAATACCTCCAGTAGTTTATAGTTCTTAAATACTTTTTTTGTTTGTTTTAATGATTTTGTAAATCCTAACAAATATCCACCACCTCCAGAACCACATAATTTTAAATTAAATAAATTATTTTGATTACCATAAGACCAAATTTCTATAAAATTTTTTGGGATCATTTGATTAAGATAATCAAAAGTGAATATGGACAAATTTTTAAAGTTTTCATTCAATAGATCAATATTATTGACTATTAAACTTTGTATACAATTTTTATTTAGATTATTAAAATCATTAAATATCTTATTACTAAATAATTGAGATTTCATTTTATCTTTAAATATATTAACCATTTTCTGAGTGTTTTTTTTGATATTAGTGTCAATCAAAAAAAAAGAATAATCATTTGAATTAAATGTTTGAAATGTAATAGTATTTATTTTTTTTGATTTAACAATTATTGATTTTCCAAAATATGAATTCAATGGATCTAAACCAGAAGAATTACCATGGAAGTAATTTTCCATCTTTGACATGATTTTTTTCATTTCAAAGATGTTGTTTTCATTTAAATCATTATTTTTTTTTCTGTAGTACTTATCAAAAACTGCTGCAACAAGTGCTCCCGAACTTCCCAAACCATAGCCAATTGGAATATTACTTTCAAAATAAATATTTCGATCTAAATCAGATTTAAAATTATCAAGATCCAAAATATTATTAAATTTATTTAACTCTAAAAACTTAAAATATTTGCTTAATTCAATATTAGATTCATTTGTTTTAATTTTATTTTCGAAAGCCAAACTTCCACAAAATTTTGAAAATGGTATAATTAAGGCATCTAAGTTGTTTAAAATAGAAAACTCTCCAAATAACAGAATTTTAGAATTAAAAATTTTATTTTCCAAATTATTTAATTTTTTCGGGACCTGATCCCATATAATCATCAATATATTTTTTGTCTTTGCAAAAATTTAATAACTCATTAGTAATAAATTCTTTAATGACTTTTTTATACCTTGAGGGATAAAGTAAATGAATATTAGATCCAGCATCTAAAGAAAAACAAACTGGATATTTATATTCTCTTCTATAATTCCAAACTCTTCTAATTATTTCAACTGAATTAGGTTTTAATAAAAGGTAGTAAGGATTAGAAGACATCATTAAACCATGAAGAGTCAATGCCTCAGATTCTACTATTTGAATGAATTCATCCAAATCACCATTTTTAAAAACCTTTTTTATTCTTCCAATGTTATTTTTGGCTTGTTCATATCTTTGAAATGAAAATGGATTTGAATTCATCAAGTCGTGACCATAACTACTACTTTTTTCTTTTACCTGATCATCAACAATAAGGACAGTATTATTTAAATCATTAAAAATTGGATTAATTTTTTCAACAAAAGGAATTGAATATAAATTTGAGCTTTTACTGAAAAATTCACTTTCACCCCATAAAGCTATTTTACCAAAAATGCTTCTAGAAGCACTCCCAGAACCTAATCTGGATAAAAATGAAGACTTTTTATAAAATTGCTCGTCATTCATATCATCATTAAATTTTCGCTCTAGAGACACTATTGTTAGTGCCATTGAACTAAAAGCAGAGGCAGAAGAAGCTATTCCACTACTGTGAGGAAAAAAATTTTTTGTTTCAATCTTAAAATGATTGTCAAAAACAAATGGTACATATTTAGAAATTCTGAAAAAAAATTGCTCAACTTTTTTGTTAAACTCTGGTTTTAGATTGCCATCAAAAAACAAATCAAATGAAATTTTTTTTTTATATTTTTTAATAGGTGATACAGTAAGCCTCGTTTGCGTTCTACAATTTGAAAGTGTTAAACTTATTGATGGATTTTTTGGAATTTGTAAATCTTGCTTTCCCCAATACTTAATTAGTGCAATATTACTTGGAGATATCCACTCTGAGACTAGATCACATTGAATTTTTTTTTTAAAAATAAATTCAGATTCGTTCATACACCAAATTTAGGACTTTAAAAATTTAATTTACTTAATAATTTTTTAAATTACCTAACAAGATTTGGAAAGTCAGTAATAATTCCATCAACTCCCATTTCAACTAAACTATAAAATTTATCCATGTCATTAACAGTCCAAGGATAAACTTTAAATCCATTTTCTTTTATTAACATAAGGTTTTTTTTGTTTAATAATTTATAATCTGGATTTATAGAAAAAGCATTTATTTTTTTTGAAAATTTTATTGACTTTTCGATATTTTTTTCAATTAAAACACCTAACCTAACATTATTATCTAGCATTCTAAAATCTGTAAGCTCATTTTGAATAAAACTTGAAATAAGTATCTTATCTGGTGTCCACTTTGAGTTTAAAAAATATTTATTTAATAATTTATGAGTTGGAATTGCTGTATTTCTTCCTTTTAATTCAATGTTTAAAATTATCTTACCATTAATTAAATCTAAGACTTCAGTAAGGGTTGGAATCTTTTCATTTCCAATTACAATTAATTTTTTAATTTCATCTAATGACATTTTTTCAATTCTTCCATAACCATTAGTCAATTTATTGACTTTCTTATCATGAAACACTACAAGCTCTCCACTTGCGCATTTAAAAACATCAATTTCAACAGCATCACAACCTAAATTGATTGCCAATTCAATAGAGGATAATGTATTTTCTGGTAAAAGACCCATAGCTCCCCTATGCCCAATTAATAGAAAATTATCTTGGGATTTAAGAGTTGTGAAAATAAAAAGTAAAAGAACTTTAATTAATGTTTTTTTTGACAAGATATATTAGTTTATATGCTAACAACTTTTTTAATTTGAGGAGCATATTTTTTTACTGTCATCTCGACACCAGTTTTTAGTGTCATTTGATTCACTTTACAACCCTCACAAGCTCCATGAAATCTAACATTGACTACATCATCTTTTATAGAAACTAAAGATATATCACCACCATCTGAGGCTAAAAATGGTCTAATTTCATCCAACGCTAACATGATATTTTTTTTTAATTCAACTGATTCCATAATTATTTTTTTATTGCAGAACATCCTGACATATTAGTAATCTTGACGATTTCAGTAGGAGGTAAATTTTTATTTCTTTTCAATAATTGAGTTATCATATTTTTTGTTATAAAGCTAATTGATTCTGAAATATCTGTATTTTTTTGTAATGACACCGGTCTTCCAAAATCTCCAGCTTCTCTTATTGTTTCCTCTATTGGTATTTCTCCTAAAAAAGGGACATCTAAATCAACTGATAAATTTTTAGCTCCAGATTTTCCAAAAATAAAATACTTTTTATCAGGAAATTCCTTAGGTGAAAAGTAAGACATATTCTCGATAATTCCTAAGACAGGGACATTTATATTTTCTTGAGTAAACATTGAAATCCCTTTTCTAGCTGCCTCTAAAGCAACATTTTGAGGTGTACTTATAACTACAGCGCCGTCCAATGGTAATGATTGAACTATGCTTAAATGAATATCACCAGTTCCAGGTGGTAAGTCAACAATTAAAAAATCTAACTTTCCCCAAGCAGAATCAAAAATCATTTGATTAAGAGCTTTTGCTGCCATAGGACCTCTCCAAATGACAGCTTGACTTGGTTTAGTGAAAAAACCTATAGATAAAATTTTAACACTATAATTTTCAATAGGTTTGATTTTAACTTTGTCACCTTCGTTAATAGATAGGGGCTTCATATTTTCGACATCCATCATCAGTGGAATAGAGGGTCCATAAATATCAGCATCAAGTATACCAACACTAAAACCCATTTTTGCTAATTCAACAGAAATATTAGATGCAATTGTAGATTTACCAACTCCGCCTTTCCCAGAGGAAATTGCAATTATTGAGGTTATGTCTTTAATTTTTGGTTTAGTATTCAATGATTCAGTTTTTGATTTATCAATTGATACATTAATTTTTATTTTAGCTTTTTTATAAACCTTTTGATGAATTATCTTTAATATATCTACCTCAATTTTCTTTCTATATTGAAGACTAGGATTTTTAATTTCTAAATCAATTATAACTTCGTCGCCAAAAACAACGATATTTTTAATTAATTTGCTTTCAATTAAATTAATATTGACTCCTGGTAATTTTACAAGACTCAAAGAATTGATTATATCTTCTTTTTTTATTTTCAAACTTATAATTTATACAAAGATAAATTCTTTAAAGAATTCCAAAAAATTAATTAGTCTTAAAAGAGTGTAAATTCATATTTGGATCCCAAAAAATAATATCGAAATTTTTTACCTTATTTTCTTCAATTTCAATACCCTCGTTCTCTAATAATTGTTGCATTAAATTGATTCCTTGAAAATGATGTTTCCCAGTTAAAATACCAGATCTATTTACTACCCTATGAGCTGGAATAATTTTGGTATAGTGAGAAACATTTAATGCCCATCCAACAGTTCTAGAACTTTTAGGATGTCCTATATATTTTGCAATTGACCCATAAGTTGTTACTCTTCCAAATGGTATTTGTTTTACTACACTATATACTTTTTCATAAAAATCCACAACAAAAATATTTATAACTCAAATTTTAGATACTTTATAGCTTTTTTCTCCTTTAAATAAATCATCTCGTAATGTGTTTTAATATTAATTGATTCATTAGGTGAATATCTATTTGAGTAAATATCATGATGAGCATAATGAATTTTACTTTTATTTTTAGATAATATACCGAGAACATAACCATATAAAAACTCACTATCTGTTTTAAGATTTATTAAACCTCCAACCTTTAAAACTTTTTTATAAATTTCTAGAAATTGATTATTCAATAAACAATGCTTAATTCTTTTGAATTTAATGTTTGGATCAGGAAAAGTAATCCAAATTTCACTTACCTCTTGATTTGCAAAAATTGAATTTAATAATTCGATCTGTGCTCTTATAAAAAAAAGATTTTCTAACTTATTTTCAAGACTTTTCTTTGCTCCTGACCATATTCTAGATCCTTTAATATCAATCCCTATAAAATTTTTATCTGGATATAATTTTGCTAGCTCGTAAGAGTATTCTCCTTTTCCACAAGCTAATTCCAAAATTATTGGATTATTATTTTTAAAAAAATTTGACCATTTTCCTTTAATTTTAAATTTATCATCTATTAACACATCCCTAGAAGGCTCTAAGACATTTTTAAAATCTTTTAAATCATTGAATTTTTTTAATTTGTTTTTACTACCCAATATATTATAAATTATAAAGATCTATTTAATGTAAAAGCAAACTCAGATCCAATTCCCTCTGTACTTTCTACATATATCTGTTCATTATGAGCTTCAATTATGTGTTTTACAATTGCTAAACCTAAGCCTGAACCACCTTCAGATCTACTTCTATTTTCATCAACTCTATAAAATCTCTCAAAAACTCTCGGCAAGTGATTTTCAGTGATCCCTTTCCCATTATCAATAACCCTTACCAAAAGTTTATCATCCGAAATATTTTTAATTAAAATTTCAGTTGTACCACCTTTAATTCCGTATTTTAATGAATTGTCCACTAAATTTGTTAAAACTTGCCTAATAGATTTAATGTCACCATTAACTAAATTAACCGTTCCTGAATTTTCTAATGTTAAAGAAATTTGTTTTTTCTTTGATTTCGGTTCCAACATATCAAAAACATCAGTTATTAATTCATTTAAGTCGAATGATGTAATCTTTAATCTTGCTGATCCTGATTCAATTTTAGTAATTGTATCAAGGTCATTTATGATTTCCTCCAATCTATTGATACCTTTTAATGATTTTTTTAAATAAGACTTAATTTCTTTTTTACTATCAATTAAACCGTCTAATATAGTATATACATATCCTTGAACAGTGAATAATGGAGTTTTTAATTCGTGAGCTAAATTTCCAATGAATTCTCTACGAAAATTTTCCTTTTGTTCCATTAGTTTAATTTTTATATTGCTATCATCAGCAAATTGCTGAATGGATTTAACCAATTTCTTGGAGTCACTTTTGACCTCGTCAGTTTCAATTGGAATACCTGAAGAATTAAATGCACTATACAAATCGTCAATCTTTGACTTAACAAACTTGCCAATTAAAATATTTGTTGAAATCATGATTATGAAAAACAAAAAAAATAAACTAAAAATTAAGAAAATTAAATTATTAGAGTTTTCAAAAAAAACACTTTTTGTTAATAGAATAATTAAACAAAATAATATTGCTATAATCGAGGTGATAATTAAAGAAAATAAAATTGAAACTCTGTTCATTAAAATTTAATTATATGACAAATTTATATCCTACTCCCTTGATAGTTTTGAAATATTTGTCTCCAATTTTTTCTCTTAATTTTCTAATATGAACGTCAATTGTTCGATCGCCAACAACAACGTCACTGCCCCAAACATTTTTCATTATTTTTTCCCTTTTAAAAACTTTATTAGGTTTATTTGCAAGTAAATATAATAACTCAAATTCTTTTTTTGGTAACAATATTTCTTTTCCTGATAATATAATTTTATATTCATCAGCCAAAATTTCGAGGTTTTTAAAAAGCAAATTTTCAGAAGAATTTCCTGTTGCTAGCTTTCTTCTAAATAGAGCCTTGATCTTAGATATTAATATCTTAATTCTTACAGGCTTAGTAATGTAATCATCAGCTCCAGATTCAAAAGCAGCAATGTGTGAATACTCTTCACCTCTTGCAGTTAAAAATATAACTATAGTTTCTTTAAATCTCTCATCTAATCTTAGTCTCTCACAAGTTTCAATTCCATCCATAATGGGCATCATTATATCAAGAATAATTAAATCAGGAATTATTAAATCAGCTTTTTTTAAGGCCTTTTTTCCATTGGAAGCTGAGTATACCTTGTAACCTGCGTTTTCTAGATTAATTTTCAATATCTCTAGAATGTCAGGTTCATCGTCAACAATCAATATTTTCAATTTTTCGTTGTCCATTAAGAAAATATTTTTTTTAAGTTAACAATTTATTATTAAATAAGATTTAAAGTGTTATTTTAAGAATAATTTAATGTTAATTATTTTTTTGATGAATTATAATAACAAAATTTTCAAAATTAAATCTGAAAAGGAATTTGAATATTATGCAATAAGAATATTTAGAATGCAATATAAATTAAACCCTGTTTATCAATCATATTGCAATTTAATTGGAACTGATTTGAATGATGTAAAAAAATTAGATCAAATTCCTTTTTTACCAATTGAATTTTTCAAAACAAAAAAAGTTAAATCTTTTAAAAATTCAATATCTAAAATTTTTTATTCGAGTTCAAAAACAAAAAAAAATCAATCAAAACACTATATTCACGATATTTCATTTTATAAAAATTCACTTCTTAACTCATTTTCATATTTTTATGGTAGTCCCACAAAATATAATTTTTTAGCATTACTACCCTTGTACTCAGAAAATCCAAACTCGTCAATAATTTTTATGGTAAAAGAATTAATTGATGTTTCAAATAATAAAGGATTTTTTTTTACCAACGAATATGAATTGATTTTTGAGAAACTAAAGTTTTTAGAAAAAAGTAAAAAAAAAACAATGCTTATAGGTGTTTCATTTGCATTGCTTGATCTTATCCAATTCTCAAAGATTAATCTAAAAAATACTATTGTAATTGAAACTGGTGGAATGAAAGGAAGAAAAAAAGAGATGATCAGAGAGGAATTGCACAATAAACTTATAGATAGACTTGGCGTAAATAAAATACATTCTGAATATGGCATGACGGAACTTCTTTCTCAATGTTATTCAAAAGGTGATGGTGTTTTTTCCTCTCCACCGTGGATGAAAATAAAAATTAGAGATTTAAACGATCCGTTAAAAGAATTATCTATTAATTCTACTGGAGGAATAAATATAATTGACTTAGCAAATCAAGAGTCATGCTCATTCATAGCAACGCAAGACCAAGGTAAAATAATTTCTGAAAACAAGTTTGAAGTTATAGGTCGAATTGATGGTTCTGAAGCAAGAGGATGTAGTTTACTTTTAAGCTAAATTACCTTTAACAAAAAATAATTTTTTTTACCCTTTTGAATTAAAATACAATCATTAACTATGTCTTCATCCGAAATTATATAATTTTGATCAACTTTATTTTTGTTAATTGAGATAGAATTTTGAACGAGTAACCTTCTTGCCTCAGCATTAGATTTTAAAAAAATTGAGTTCAAAGTAAGTGCTTCAATAATTTTTAAACCTGAACTGACTTTATCAAGAGAAATTTCAAATTGAGGAACACCATGAAAAATTTCAATAAAAAATTCTTTTTTGATTTTTTTTAAATCCTCAAATGTTGATGAACCAAAAAGTATTTTAGAGGCCAACTTTGCATTATCTAATTCTTCTTGTGAATGAACTATAATTGTTACCTCTTCAGCTAATTTTTTTTGAACAATTCTTAAATGAGGATCTTTTTTATGATTTGCAATTAAATTTTCAATCAAGTCTTTTTCAAGAAACGTAAAAATCTTAATGTAATTAAAGGCATCTTCATCTGAAATGTTTAACCAATATTGATAAAATTTGTATGTGGATGTTTTATTTTTGTCAAGCCAAATATTACCAGACTCAGTCTTACCAAATTTTTTTCCATCTGATTTAGTAATTAACGGACATGTTAAAGCATGGGCATTTACTCCAGATTTTCTCCTTATAAGCTCAATTCCAGTAGTGATATTGCCCCACTGATCACTTCCTCCTATTTGTAATAAACAATTAAATTTTTTTGATAAATAAAAGAAATCAAAAGCTTGAAATAATTGATAGGTGAATTCAGTAAAAGACATTCCAGAGTTAGAATCTGATTTAATTCTATTTTTCACTGAATCTTTTGACATCATATAATTAACTGAAATGTGTTTTCCAATATCACGACAAAATTCGATGAAACTAAATTTATCAATCCAACTAAGATTATTTAAAACTAAACAATCGCTCTTAGTTTTATTGGTAGCAAGAAAAAATTTGTTTAACTGTTTCTTTAATGATATAACGTTTTCTTTTATAGTACCTGAATCTAATAAAACTCTCTCTTTAGATTTCCCTGAAGGATCTCCGATCATTCCGGTAGCTCCTCCAATTAATGCAATTGGATTATAACCGTATTTTTTAAAGTGTATTAAAATTATTAATTGCACTAAGTTGCCTATGTGAAAAGAACTAGAGGTAGGATCAAATCCAATATATGCATATGCATCTCTTTTATCAAGATATTTTTCAATTTCCGGAGTGACATCGTGAATTAGACCTCTCCACTTAAGTTCTTTAAGAAATTGATTTTTCATTATTTATAATATATAACAAATATATATTTCTCATGACAAACTATTTAAAAAAACAATGAAAAAGATTAATTTTACTAGATGATATTAATAACTGGAGGAACAGGATTTCTTGGATCTAACATTCTATTTTCATTAGCAAAAGAAAAAAAAATAATTTCATTGTACAGAAGTCAAAGTAAAGTTAACTTGGTAGAAAAATTTTTTAAAAGAAAATCAACTAAAGGAGAAAATTTTTTTAACAATATAATTTGGAAAAAGTGTGATATTTTAAATTTTTCTGAATTGGATGAGGTTTTTAGTCAGGTTAATTACGTCATACACTGCGCCGGTCTTGTTTCATTTTCTAGCTCTGACAAAAAAAAATTAAATGAAATAAACATCACAGGAACCTCAAACATAGTTAACCTTTCTATTAAACATAAAATAAAAAAAATGATTTTTGTTAGCTCAATTGCTGCTCTAACAAATGATAACCCAAATAAATACTCAATCAATGAAAACGATAAAGAGTTAAATTCTTATTATGGGTTCACAAAAAAAGTGGCAGAACTTGAAATATGGAGAGCATCACAAGAAGGAATTAATATAAATATAGTAAGTCCAGGTGTAATCTTAGGTGATGGGGTTTTTAATAAATTATACAAATCAATTGATAAATATATAAGAAAAAAAATTCTGTTCTATACCGATGGTATTCTTTCAATTGTAAAAATAGAAGATGTTGTTAATTCAATTATTGAACTTTTAAATTCAAACATCAAAAATCAAAAAATCATTTTAGTTTCTAAAAACATCAAATTCTTAGACTTTTTATACTTTTTGACAAAAAAAAATAATTACAAACAATATTATCTAAAAATCCCAAAATATATTTTTATTATTCTTATTGCTTTAGAAAAAATTTTTTCAGTTTTACTCTTGAGAAAAAGTAGATTAAGCAGTAACTTATTAAACAGTTTGTTTAACGATTATGAGATTAAAGGAACTGATATTTCCAAAAAATTAAAATTAAAATATTCAAAAATTTTTTAATCTGATTTAATCAAAAAATCAATACTATCTTTAGCTTTTTTAAGCTTTTTGTCTACCTCTAAGTAAATACTCATCATTTTTCTTGGATTTTTGGAATAAAATTTTTGACTTTCTATCAATTTTACGCTATCAATATCATACTTTTTATATATGTAATCCATATTAAAAATCGAATCCAAATTATCATCTGAAAAACCAGAATCATTAATAGAATTTAAAATTGTATAATCATATATAATATTAATTAGAGTTGATTCACTGATATAATTATTTGGTTCTTTTGAAATTGAACTAATATCACATGACAATGTTAGAAAAAATACTATAATGATTTTTTTCATAGCATAAATTCAAGAGGTTTAGCTGTTGGTTTTTCTAAAAAACTTCCATTGCTGTATGCGCACTGACCATTAATCCAAGTAGAAATTATTTTTGATGAAAAATTAAAACCTTCAAATGGAGACCATCCACATTTGTATAAAATATTATCAGGATTTACATTTGTAAAACTATTTAAATCTATCATAACAATGTCAGCAAAGAACTTTTCCTTTATTCTTCCTCTATCTTTAATTTTAAAAAGTATTGCTGGATTATGACAAGCTTTCTCAACAATTTTTTCGAGTTTAATTTTACCTTTTTTATAACACTCAATTAGAGCTAATAAATTGTGCTGAACCATCGGACCTCCTGATGGAGATTTTAAATAACTTTGATTTTTTTCAACTAAAGTGTGTGGTGCATGATCAGACGCAATAATATCTATTCTGTCATCATTTAAAGCATCCCAAAGTGCATCTCTATCTTTTTCTGATTTAATAGCTGGATTCCATTTAATTTTAGAACCAAGTTTGTCATAATTTGAATCATCAAACCATAAGTGATGAACACAAACCTCTGACGTGATTTTTTTATCTTTTAGGGGAAGTTCATTTGAAAAAAAATTGGTTTCTTCTTCAGTAGATAGATGGAAAACATGAAGTTTTGCACCTGTTTTTTTTGCTATTCTTATGGCTTTTTTTGTTGACTTAATACAACTTTCTCTACTTCTAATTAATGGATGAAACTTGATTGGAATTTCGTTACCATATTTTAGTTTAAATTGTTTAATGTTTGATTTTATTATATCCTCATCCTCACAATGAACAGAAATTGGTAAGTTTGTGCTTCTGAATATTTTTTCTAAAACTTCTTCATCGTCAACTAGCATATTTCCCGTTGATGAACCTAAAAAAAGTTTAAATCCTGCAATTTTATTTTTATCGATAGATTTAATTTCTGTGAAATTATCATTTGTTCCTCCAAACATAAAAGAAAAATTTGCCCAAGATGACCTTTTAGCAAGATCATATTTTTTATCTAATGCAAGTTTTGTTGTTGTTTGAGGTTTAGTGTTCGGCATTTCAATAAATGATGTGATTCCACCAGCTACAGCAGCCTTTGATTCGCTGAGAAAATCTCCTTTATGTGTCAATCCAGGTTCTCTAAAATGAACTTGATCATCAATTAGACCAGGAATTAAAAGTTTATTTTTAGCATCAACTAATTTGTAATTTTGATTAACAGAAATCTCATAATCAACTTTTTTAATTCTTTCTCCAGATATTAAAATATCTTTCTTTAATATTTTACCAGAATCTACAATTTCTCCACCCTTGATTAAAATATCCTTCATAATTAAAAATTTTTTAAAAATTTCAATTTTAGAACACCATAAATTGCTTCCCAAATTATTGAACCATTCATTTTAGACTTTCCTTTTACCCTATTTTTAAATATAATAGAATGCTCAACTAAACTAAAACCTTTTTTCCAAGATTTATACTTAAGCTCAATTTGAAATGCATAGCCAATAAATTTTATTTTATCCAAAGAAATGGAATTTAATACTTTGCTTTTAAATCCAACAAAACCAGAAGTTGGATCAGAGATTGGAATACCAGTAATTAATTTAACGTAATATGATGCCCCCTTAGATAAGATTATTCTTGACAATGGCCAGTTGATGACATTAATGCCATTCAAATACCTTGATCCTATAACAACATCATTACCCGAATTTATTTTTTTATACATTGCATCTAATTCTAAAGGATCATGAGAAAAATCACCATCCATTTGAAAAATATAGTCATATTTTTTTTTTATTGCCCAATTAAATCCTTCTAAATAAGCTTTACCCAACCCCTCTTTTTTTTTTCTTAACAAAAGAAACAACCTATTATTAAATTTTTCTCTTAGCTTACTGACTTTAACAAAGGTTTTATCAGGAGAATTATCATCAACTACAAGAACATCAAAATTATTTTTAACATTCATTATTGAAAATATTAATTTTTCAATATTTAATATCTCATTATAGGTTGGAACTATAACAATTGATTTTTTTTTCATTTTATTAAAAATAATAATAATGATTTAATGAATTAAAATTATAATTAATTATTAAGTATCTAAATCTATTATATCTTTATTATTATGCAAATTGAATTAAATAAAACTTTTCTTATTGAAGATTGGATAATTCTGTCATTAATTTTAGGTTTTTTTTTAATTGGATTATTAAAAAAAATAAATTCAACTAGATTTTTATATCTAATAAGATTTTATGAAACAATAATCTATATTAAAATATATGATAAAGGTCACAAAGGTTTAAAAACTAATTTTTTTTATTTTGCTGTTCTCTTTACATTAAAAACATTTGGTCTTTCAATATATCTTTTAACAAATACAATATTTAATAATCTTAAGGGGTTCTATTTTTTTTTATTAATATTAATTTCACTTATTTCATTAGCATCTATTAGACTCTTTTTGTTGTATGTTTTCTCAATTTTATTTAATTATAAAGAAAAGTTTTATAAACTAATTTTTGCTAGTTCAACCTATTATCTTCAATCAAGTTTTTTATTATTTTTTTCAAATCTTCTTTTGCTTTTTATTTTTAAATCTGGAATTTATCAAATGTACGTAATGTTTGCATTAAGTTTTTTGTATTTAATTACAAAACAATTATTATTTTTTTTAAAAAACATAAAAGATTTGAAATCATTTTTTTTCTATATTATTTTATATCTTTGTGCCTTTAAAATATTTCCTTGGATTCTGATATTTAAAGGATTATCGTTTTAATTTATTAAAAATACAATATGAGTATTAAGACCATTTTAGTATCTCAACCCTCACCTTCAAATGAAAATAACCCATACACTAGGCTTAAGGAAAGATTAAATCTAAAGATAGATTTTAGACCATTCATTCATGTTGAAGGACTAACACCAAAACAAGTCAGGCATCAAAAAATTGATTTTTCTAATTATAACTCAATTATTTTAACTAGTAGAAACTCTGTTGATCATTTTTTTAGATTGACAAAATTAATGCGTTATAATGTCCCTGATTCAACTAAATATTTTTGTCAGTCAGAGGCAGTTGCATATTATCTACAAAAGTATGTTGTTTATAGAAAAAGAAAAATATATGTCGGTCAAAATAAACTAAAGGACTTGGATTTAGTTTTTAAAAAATTTAATGAAGACAAATTCTTACTTCCCTCGTCAGACCTTTTAAAGCCAATAATTCCTGAGTATTTAGATTCAATTAAAATTAATTGGAAAAGAGCTCAACTGTATAAAACAGTAATAAGCGATTTATCAGATTTAAGAGATGTATATTATGATTTACTTGTTTTTTTCAGCCCGTCAGGAATTGAATCATTATTTAAAAACTTTCCTGATTTTAAGCAAAATAATACTAAAATTGCATGTTACGGCAATACAACAATAGAAGCTGCAAAAAAGGCAAAACTGAAAATAGATATTAAGGCTCCAACTAAAGATTATCCATCAATGACTATGGCAATCGAAAAATATATATGTAAAAAATGAAAATCACCAATAAAATAATTTCCGTTGACAAAATTGATAAAATCATTTTAAAAGGATTAGTCAAAAATGCAAGAATTTCAATCATGCAACTATCCAAACTTGCCGGAATTTCAGGTGCAGCTGTCCATCAAAGATTAAAAAAATTGGAAAATTCAAATTTAATAACCGGTTCCAAAATAAGCTTAAATGCAAAATTACTTGGTTTTAAAACGATTGCTTTTGTGGGTGTTTTTTTAGATAAAGCCATGATTAATACTGAAGCTGTTAAGAAATTAGATGAAATTCCAGAAATACTCGAATGTCATTACACAACTGGAAATTGGAGTATTTTTTTAAAAATACTATGTAGAGATAATGAGCATTTGATGAATATTTTGAATAAAAAGATTCAAACGATCAAGGGTGTTTCTAGAACAGAAACATTCATTTCTCTGAATCAACAAATAGATAAGCAGATTTCCCTGTAGAAATAATTTTCTTGAAAAGATCTAAATATTAAACAACTATGTTTATTATCTTCCCTTTTATTATGATTATTTTTTTTGGTTTTTGACCTTTTAAGTAAAAATTAGTTTTTTTGTCACTCATTATTATTTTTTCAATCGATTCATTACTCAGTTCCATACTTAATTCTTTTTTGAATCTTAACTTTCCGTTAAATGAAATTGGATAATTTTTGGTTAATTCAATTAAATATGAATCATCATGATCAGGAAATTTCTCGTTTGCTATAGTTGATTTAGAGCCAATTAAACTCCACAATTCCTCACTAAAATGGGGTGCAAAAGGTGATATAAGAATTAGTAATGGTTTGAGAATAACTAATGAATTACATTTTTGGTCCAAAAGTTCGTTAACACATATCATCAGAGAACTTATACATGTATTAAAAGATAATTTTTGTATGTCTTCATTTACTTTTTTTATTGCTTTATTAAGTGATTTTAATGAATTAACTGATGGATCATTTTTTGAAATTTCAAAATTATCTCTTAAATGAAATAATTTCCAAGTCTTTTTAAGAAAATTATGAACTCCAGAAATACTTGACATACTCCAAGGTTTTGATTGCTCAATTGGGCCCAAAAACATTTCGTATAACCTTAAAGTATCAGCTCCGTATTTTTTACAAATATCATCAGGATTTATGACATTAAACTTTGATTTTGACATTTTTTCAATTTCTCTTGCAACAATATACTTTCCGTTTTCTAATTTGAAGTTAGCATCTTTAAATTCAGGAAGCCACTTTTTTAATTTTTCTATATCTAGCTCGTCATTTTCATTAACTAAAGATATATCTACTCTAATTCTTTCATATTGATTGTCTTTAACCAAGTTTTTTGAAATATATGTGTTAGATTTGGAAGTTCTGAAAATAAAAGCTGAATTACCTAAAATCATTCCTTGATTAACAAGTTTTTTTGCATATTCATCTGTTGGAACCAAATTGAAATCATACAAAAACTTCTGCCAAAACCTTGAATACAATAAATGACCAGAGGCGTGTTCGATTCCTCCAATATACAAATCAACCTCTTTCCAGTAATTTAGTTCTCTACTTCCAACAAAATTTAATTTGTTTTTAGGATCCATATATCTATTAAAATACCATGAGCTCCCTGCCCATCCAGGCATGGTACTTAATTCTAATGGAAATATGTTAATGTTATCAATATATTTTTTATCTACAACAATTCTTTTTTTCTCATCCCATGCCCAAATTTTAGCATTGCCCAATGGAGGATTTCCCTCTTGGGTAGGTAAAAAATTTTTGATTACGGGTAATTTTAAAGGTAAATCATCCTTTTTAAGTGAATGTGGTATACCATTTTTAAAATAAATTGGAATTGGTTCTCCCCAGTACCTTTGCCTACTAAAAACAGAATCTCTAATCTTATACTTTACGTTTTTAAATCCTATATTATTTTTTTCAAGCTTTAATCCAATTTTTTGATTTGCCTCCTCATAATTTAATCCATTCAAAAAATCAGAATTTATAAGCTCATCATAGATTTTTTCAGTGTGAGGTTTTGTTGAAATATTAATATTTTTAAAAATGTTAATAATATTAATTTTATATTTTTTGGCAAATTTATAATCTCTTTCGTCACCACAAGGCACACACATAACTGCACCATATCCGTATGAAGATAAGACATAATCAGCAATCCAAATTTGAATTTTATTACCTGTTAATGGATGAATTGCATATGAACCTGTAAAAATACCTGATGAATTATTAATTTTTGTTAAAATATCTCTCTCTGACTTTAATTTGAAAGATTTGACAAATGAATCTACATTTTTTTTGTATTTGTCAATAGTAAGTTGACTTATTAATTCATGATCCGGAGATACAGCTAAAAATGAAACTCCAAAAATTGTATCGGGTCTTGTTGTATAAACCTGTAGTTCAGATTTGCTGTTATATATTTTGAATGATAAAGAATATCCAGTAGATTTTCCAATCCAATTTTTTTGTATATCCTTGATTGAATCTGACCATTCAATTTTTTTTAATCCACTTAAAAGTCTCTCAGCATAGGCTCCTATTCTTATACTCCACTGCTCCATCTTTTTTTTTGTAACTTCAAATCCACCCCTTTCAGATACACCATTTACAATTTCATCATTTGCAAGAACAGTTCCTAATTTTTCACACCAGTTTACCTCAGTATAGGAAATAAAAGCTAATCTATACTTTTGTAAAATTTCTTCTTTTTT
>MDSW01060224.1_pt1 | contig 19168 bp, 17 predicted proteins | sample 811171 | NCBI WGS metagenome assembly MDSW01 (sample SAMN05326641, study PRJNA326480) | marine metagenome | isolation source: seawater | place: Atlantic Ocean: North West | collected 2012 | reverse complement strand
TTCTATCTAATTCTGATCTGGTTGTCTGTAATAGACACTCTGATGAGTTAAGCGCAGTAAAAGATAAGGTTTTTACAAGAGATATATTTGGCCTTGACTGAACATTTATTAAAAAACAATTAAATGCACACAAATAGAATTCTTAACTGTTCAAACAAAAGATTGCAGATTCATTATGTTAAAAAATAGCACTATATTGGTTACTGGTGGTACAGGTTCATTTGGACACACCTTTATCCCAATGACACTTAAAAAGTATGATCCAAAGAAAGTCATAATATTTTCCAGAGATGAAATGAAACAATGGGAAATGGCTAAACTCTTTGATGATGACCCGCGTGTAAGGTTTTTCATAGGAGATGTTAGAGACAGAGATAGGCTATACCGTGCTTTGGCAGATGTTGACTATGTTGTGCATGCCGCAGCTACTAAAATCGTCCCAACAGCTGAATACAATCCCTTTGAATGTGTAAAAACTAATATAAATGGGGCGATGAATTTAATTGATGCATCCATAGATTGCAAAGTGAAGGGCGTTGTTGCCTTATCTACTGATAAAGCCAGCAGCCCAATTAATCTATATGGAGCTACAAAGCTTGCTGCAGATAAATTATTTGTTGCTGGAAATGCTTACTCAAGTGAACATGGAACTAAATTTTCTGTAGTTAGATACGGAAATGTCATGGGCTCCAGAGGATCTGTTATTCCGTTCTTTGAGCAAGTTAAATCAAGTGGTACTGTTCCTATAACAGACCCAAGAATGACGCGTTTTATGATTTCACTAGAACAAGGTGTCGAACTGGTCTGGCATGCTTTTGATGACATGGTCGGCGGAGAAATTTATGTGAAAAAAATACCTTCTATGAAAATTGTAGATCTCGCCAGAACAGTTGCTCCAAATGCCAAGCAGGAAATAATTGGTATTAGGCCTGGAGAAAAGTTACACGAACAGATGATTGGAGAAGAAGATGCTCTCTCAACATATGAATATGACTATCATTTTAAAATATTACCAATGATTAATGACTGGGATGACGATCCTCTTAGGATAAAAGGAGGAAAAAAAGTTAAACCAGATTTTACCTATAACAGTGAAAATAATAATGATTGGATGTCCGAAGATGATTTGCATAAATGGTTAAAAGAAAATAAAGACAAGTTGGGCAAAATTTAAAAAAAAGATTTGTAAAAGAGAAAAGATTGTGAAAATTTTTATAACAGGAACCTCAGGATTTATTGGTTTTCACCTTGCAAAGCTTTTACTTGAAGAAGGTCATAAAGTGCATGGTTATGATGGTCTCACTGACTATTATGACATTAACCTAAAACTAGCTAGAAACAATATTCTTCAGGAATATAAAGATTTCTCAGATACTCAAGATATGCTTGAAAATAATGAAATCTTAAGTGCTGTGGCTGATCACTTTCAACCAGATATTATTGTCCATTTAGCCGCTCAGGCTGGTGTTCGATATTCATTAGAAAATCCTCGAGCTTACATTGAAAGTAATATTACGGGTACTTTTAATGTAATGGAAATTGCACATAAAAGTAATATAAAACATTTACTCATGGCTTCAACATCTTCCGTATATGGCGCCAATGAATCCATGCCTTTTAGTGAGAAAGAAAAGACAGATACTCCTTTAACAATTTATGCAGCAACAAAAAAAGCCAATGAATCAATGGCCCATGCGTATGCTCATTTATGGAATTTACCCACTACAATGTTTAGGTTCTTCACAGTCTATGGACCTTGGGGACGTCCTGATATGGCACTTTTTAAATTCACTGAGGCAATTCTCAATAACAGGCCTATAGATGTTTACAATTTTGGTGATATGTATCGAGATTTCACATATGTAGATGATTTAGTAAGAGGTATAAGGCTACTAATTGATACGGTACCTCCTAATGACAAAGAAGAAGAGCCAATAGCACCAAACGATAGCAGATCACCTGTAGCTCCTTATAGGGTAGTGAATATAGGTAATTCCGATAAAGTTAAATTAACCTCTTTCATAGAAGCAATTGAATTTGAGTTAGGAATAGAGGCTAAGAGAAATTTAATGCCTATGCAAATGGGAGATGTACCTGCTACTTGGGCTGATTCGAGTTTACTAACAAGCCTAACTAGTTATCAACCTGAAACTGATTATAGGGAGGGAGTGCATAAATTCATAGAATGGTATCGAGAATATTATCAGGTTTGATTAAATGATAAATAATCATCAAATTAAAATTGGTATTCTAGGTATGGGATATGTCGGTTTACCTCTTGCAGTTGAATTTTCTAAGCATTTCCCTGTAGTTGGTTTCGATATCAATAATACAAGAATTTCTGAATTAAATATGGGGACTGATTCTACAAAAGAAGTCAGTCAAAGCCATTTAAAGGAACAAGGTAACTTAAAGCTAACTTCTATTTTTACTGAATTACAGTCATGCAATGTTTATATAATTACCGTACCAACACCTATTGATGAGAATAATTTGCCTGATCTTAAGCCTTTGATTAATGCTTCTCAAAGTGTTGGAAAAGTTCTTAGTCCCGGTAATATAGTTGTTTATGAATCTACAGTTTATCCTGGAGCCACAGAGCATGATTGTGTCCCGATCTTAGAAAAAGAATCGGGATTAGAATTTAACAAAGACTTTTATGTCGGTTATAGCCCAGAGCGCATTAATCCGGGGGACAAAGACCACACTCTCTCTAACATTGTTAAAGTTACCTCTGGTTCAACACAAATTGCTGCAGATTTTATTGACGATCTCTATAAGAAAATTGTTATTGCTGGAACTTACAAAGCAGCAAGTATAAAAGAAGCTGAGGCTGCAAAGGTTATCGAAAACACTCAAAGAGATCTTAATATTGCTTTGATAAATGAATTAGCAATTATCTTTGACAAAATGGGAATTGACACCAAAGGGGTTCTTGAAGCCGCTGGAACAAAATGGAATTTTCTTCCATTTAGGCCCGGTCTTGTTGGAGGTCATTGTATTGGCGTTGATCCTTATTATCTGACTTATATTGCGGAATCAATGGGCTATACACCAGAAATCATATTGTCAGGCAGGCGTTTAAATGACGGGATGAGTGCATACGTAGCAGAAAAGCTCCTAAGAGAGATGGAAGAAAAGGAGATATCTTTTCAAGATGCTAAAATCCTTATCATGGGGGTATCTTTTAAAGAAAATTGCCCAGATATTCGAAACTCAAAAGTGTTTGATGTAGCTTCTATACTGCAAAGTAAAGGATGTGAAGTATCTGTCTTTGATCCTTGGGTTAATCCAGATGAGGTTAAAGCAGAATATGGAATTTCAATCTTGGAGAATCTGCAAGAAGATTATTATGATGCAACTCTCATTGCAGTAAGTCATCATCAATTCAAGGAAATGGGAATTAAGCAAATTAGAAAACTGAGCAAGAAGAAGCATATTATTTTTGACCTGAAGTATCTTTTTGATCGTGATGAAGTAGATTTAAAACTATGAACTTCAATAGATTGAATAAAGTAAATCTTTTGTTATCAAGGGAAGAAAAATTTGATGGAGCAAAAGTTTTGGTGATGATAATGGTCATGGGTATTTTTGATGTAGTGGGGATAGCTTCAATAATGCCATTCATATCTATGGCATCCGATACTAGCTACATAGAATCAAATCAATACATATCTGCACTTTTTCATTATTTAGGTTTCGAAGAATATAAAAGCTTCATATTGTTTTTTGGCTTGGGCGTCATTTTACTGGTCATTATTTCAACAATCATAAGATTAACTACAATCTATAACATGTATAGATTTACATTTAGACGTGAACACAGCATCAGCTTACGTCTTCTTACTGGATATTTAAATCAGCCCTATAGCTGGTTTCTAAATCAACATAGTGCTGATTTATCTAAGTCTGTTTTAGCTGATGTGCGCGAGGTTGTTTCGAGGTCAATTTTGACTACTATCATGGTTTGTTCAAATTCATTCTTGGCTATTTTAATTGTCGGTTTGCTAATTTCTGTTGATCCTACGACAGCCATAACAGCATTTTTATTGTTTGGCTTAATATATTGTGCATTGTATTTTTCAGTTAAAAATCTACTAGATAATATAGGTTCTGAAAGGCTTATTGCCAATTCAGCAAGATTTAAAGCTTCTAGTGAAACTTTCTCTTTAATCAAAGAGTTAAAAATACTAGGAAAAGAGAAATTTTATGTTTCGGTCTTCGGTCAAGCAACGAAAAAATTTATAGAGCGAGAGATACTCATGCAGTCAATAAGTGCGTTGCCTAAGTATTTTATTGAAATGGTTGTTTTCTCGGCAATGATATTAGTTGTATTGATCAATTTGTCTGATGATGTAGCAGTAAGTGAGATTATACCCATTGTAGCCCTATACGCTTTTGCAGTTTATAGATTGATTCCTGCTTTGCAGGTTATTTTTGCTAATATCTCACTTTTTAAGGCTTCAGCTTCAGTATTAGATTTTATTAGTGAGAAGTACCAGCAATTAGATTTGTCTAATACTTTCCACGATGACAAAAATCGTCTCCATTTTAAAGATGAAATAAGTCTTATTGATATGAGTTTTCGATACCCTGAAGCCGATAAAGCTGCTCTTTCAAGAATTTCTCTAAAGATACCAGCAAATAATATCATAGGGATTATTGGCTCTACCGGTAGTGGCAAAACGACTATAGTTGATGTGCTCCTGGGTTTATTAAATCCAGAAGAAGGAGGGTTGTATGTTGATGGAATTGAGATCAACGACTCTAATATTAGAGCGTGGCAACGGTCTATAGGATATGTTCCTCAAAATATTTCATTAATTGATGAATCTATCTCAGCAAATATAGCATTAGGTGAAAACCCTAATGATATCAATATTGATCAAGTAATTTCAGCTGCCAAGGTTGCAAACATTCATGACTTCATAATTTCCGAGCTGGATTATGGATACGAAACCAAAGTTGGCGATAAAGGTATTAGACTCTCAGGAGGTCAAAGACAACGCTTAGGAATAGCAAGGGCTCTTTATAGCAGACCGGATGTACTTGTACTTGATGAGGCAACAAGCGCCTTAGATGGAGAGACTGAGCAGGCAGTTATGGAAGCTGTTAATAATCTAGGAAGAGAATTAACTCTTGTGATCGTAGCACACAGACTTACTACTTTATCACAAGCAGATATTGTCTATAAGTTAGAAGCAGGTAAATTGCATTCTCACGGCTCGTATGAAGTTATGTGTCAATCAATTATTGACTAATATTGAATTTTAAAACCAAATCTATAACTATTCTTGAATGTATACATCAACATCAAGCTCTATAAAAAAAAGCCAAGCTATATTATTTTTATCTGGTTCGGCTGGAGAGCTAGACTGGGTACAGCCAATTTTAGATGATCTGCTTTCTAGGGGTTTTAAATTAAAAATTATATTTCTAACTAAGCATGTTTTAGAAAGTGTTCAAAAAAACCGAATGTGTAACGACTTTATAACACAGGATAATTCAAATCTTGAGGTATATACCTTAGGAAATTATTTTTTCGAAAAATTTGAACGTTTTGGGTATTTGCTACATCGCATTTCTCTAAAATTCAAACTTGAAAGAATTTTTCTACTTAAATTCATCTTGAAAATCTTGAATGCCCAGTTAAAGGTTATCTTTTTGAAGAATCTTCCTGAAGATTTATTAAGTTCTAAAGAAGAAAAATATTTATTTTTATCGGAGTATCCTAGCTTGAGAAGACCGAGAGATATCTGGATTAAGGAGGAATTTACAAATTCAATTTTCTTTTACAGTCCTCATTCTCCTCATATTTATTCCAAGGATCTAGATAAAGAATATCATGACAAGGTAAAAATAAATTATGAAAAAAAATCCTTCCTTTTGCTTGGACACCCTGGAGATTATTCATTTATCAATGATGGAAAAGAGTTGGCTGATCCTAGCTTAGAACAAATTTTTATTGGGCATCCAAAATATTCTGATAAGTGGCTGAGTCAATTAAAGCATAAAGCAGAGGATTTTCGTTCAAAATACCAATCAAGAAAAGATTTGAATATTTTAGTGCTCAGTAGGGGCTACGGGAGTTATCTTGATGAAGATTCACATATTAACTTAATAGAAACTACATTTGAGGTAATTGATGAACTAATACCTAACTGCAATATTTTTGTAAAAAAACATCCTAGAGAGTCACCCTCTCATTGGGATGAAATTACAAAGAAATTTTCTTCAGTTAGTGTCGTGAATGATCACATTCTTCAATTGGCTACAAAAGCCGACTTTGTGATCTCTTATTGGGGATCTGGGGCTATGGACTGTTGCTCTTTAGGAGTGCCAGTAATAGAGTATTGGAACCCAGATAAACAATCTAAAGATCAAATACGCGAAAGCAATTCTTTTACAACAATTTATCGCAAACTAGGTATTGTCTTTCCAGCTAATGACAAAAAAGAATTAAAGCAAGAAATTACATCTATGATTGAAAATGAATGTAAATCTATTCCTGAAAACCATCATCCTTTTTTTCAGGAATTAATATATAGATCTAATCACTGGAGTAACTCTATTGAGAAAATTCTTAAAGCTCATGGTTTAATTGATAATTAATGATTTAAAATGAATATTTTGAAGCTAGCGATAAAATTACTTACCTATGAATTTACATAATGCTTTAATTTTATTAATTATTCTCTGAAGACTTTGATAATGAAAAACTTTGATATTGTTGTAATTGGTTCAGGCTTATATGTTTGCGGCAGGGGTACTGAGGGTCATGGAACTGTCTTACCAGCCATATTTGAATGGAAAAGAGAAAATATCAATATAGGGAAAGTTCATTGTGTTTCGACATCAATTCAATCAGCACAAGAACTGCTAAAGAAGGCTGAAGCTATTGAACAAAAAACAGGAGTGAAACTAGACATTAATGCCTACCCCAAGAAGGAAGGTAAAGATGATTATGCATATCGTAAAGTCTTAAATGACATAAAAAAACCTGCTTGCGCTATTGTTGCAGTTCCTGATCATCTTCATTATGAGGTTACTAAGGATTGTTTAAATTCAGGCTTACACACTTTGTTAGTTAAGCCTTTCACGCCAACTTTATCAGAAGGTCAAGAATTAGTTTACTTAGCTAATGCAAAAGGACTCTATGGTGCAGTGGAATTCCATAAACGCTGGGATAAATCAAATTTGCTACTAAAAGATAAGTTTCTTTCAAGGGAATTAGGAGATCCTTTAAATTGCTGGATAGAGTATAGTCAGCGCAAATCTATACCGTTATCTTTCTTTAAAGAATGGGCCTCCAAGACTAGCGTTCTTCAATATTTGGGTGTCCACTACATAGACATTATCAGGTTCATAACTGCTGCTACACCTAAGAGAGTTATGGCTATTGGTCAAAAGACTGAGCTAGTAAGACATAAAATAGAGACTTATGACTCTATACAGAGTCTCATCGAGTGGGAAATGTCTGATGGTAGTCGATTTACCCAAACATTATTGACCAGTTGGGTTGATCCAGAAACTAGCAGTGCTATCTCTGATCAGAAAATCAAATTCGTTGGGACAAAAGGACGTTATGAGGCTGATCAGAAAGAACGTGGACTTAGAATTAATACTGAAAAAAACGGTATTCAACATATAAATCCTGATTTCTGCATGCCCTATGGAGTTGAAAACGGACTTATTGAATGGAAAGGATATGGTATAGATAGTATCAAGACTTTTTTGAATGACGTTATTGACGTGGAAGAAAACAAGACACTTATATCGGAACTGCAATCTCAAAGACCGAGTTTCAAGGAATCTATTATCAGCTCTGCAGTTATTGAAGCGGCCCATACAAGCCTGGAAAATGAATCTATTTGGCAATCTATCGATATAATAAATTGAATTTTATAGATGTAATATGTTCTTAAACTAAGTCGAGAAATACAATGCGATGAAGGAAATTATTTTATGAATGTTTGTATGGTTCCCGTAAGAAAGGGCTCTGAAAGACTGCCAAAAAAAAACTATTTGAAAATAGGTAATCTTACTGTTTTGGAAATAACTCTTTTAAAGGCCCTAAATTGTAATATTTTTGATCGTATTGTAGTTAATACAGATGATCCAAAGCTAGAGGAATTGGCTTCTAAAATAGGCGTAGATTTTTACCTTAGAAAGGAGGATCTTGCATCATCTATTGCAACAAGTGATCAAGTTGTTTTGGATTTCTTTGAAAACAACCCTGGTGATAGAGTTTTTTGGGTTAATACTGTAAGCCCTTTACAAACTAGAGAGGATATAAAAAACTTTGTTAATCTAAGCCAAGGGTCCAATTGGAAATCTGGCGTATCAATCAATTCTTCTCAGGTGCACTTTATTTATAAAAATCAACCTCTCAATTTCAATTGGGAAAGCGGTTTTGCTAGGACTCAAGACCTAGAATCAGTAAGTAGTTTTAATTACGCAATGATGGGATGGCATAGAGAGATGGTAAGAAAATTAAAGGTCGGTCAGCTATTTGACGAAAATACTTTTAAGGTAGAGTCCTCTAAATGGAGTAACTTTCTTCTGAAAAATGCTGATGATCTGGAGTTGATAACAAGGCTATCTCAGGTTGCACCTGATCAAGGTATTAATTTCAAGATATGACTGATTACAATAATTCTATAGGCGTAAAAAGGATTGAAAAAAACTTTGAAGATAGTACTGATCAATTTTATTCAAGAGATACAGTTCTTCAAGAGAAACCCAAGAGAAAGATTAGATTTGATCATCTAACTTGGATACCTTCATTGCTCTACAGTAGACTTTATAGGGTGCTACCTAGAATATTTAAAGATATATTTTTCTGGTTAACAATCATACATAAATCACCCGCCTCTAATTTTTTTGCAAATACAAGATATGATGAACTTAGGACATTGATAGACATAAAAGTTTCGTCACTATTTTTGAGAGCTGTTCCTTCAAACTTTCTTAAGGATGTAACTGACACTTTCAAAAAAGGCTTTTACTCTACAAATTTAGGATCTCTTTCTGAGATAGATCTCTTAATTGAAGATGTAGTCAAATACTCAAGTCCAAGTCATGCGGGGGCCAGACCATATTTTAAAGACGGAAAAAATAAGAAAATTGATAATTCTTTCTCAGCATACTATACCTTTTCAAGAGAGGACGTAAAAAAAATTAATTTAATATTTTCAAAAATTTTAGGGGAAGAATTTAATTATCATCTTTCTGCTTTGGCGGGATATGAGTGCTCTCTGCATGACATCACTTATTCACTCAGTATTGTCTTCGGAGAAAATTCTAACTCCGAAATGCACCAAGATACTTACGCAAGTGTTGCAAAAGGTTTTATTTATCTCCAAGATATAGGAAAAACAAACTCACCTTTTGAGTACCTGGAAGGCTCCTATAAAGATGCTTCTTTTAGATCTATTAAAACAAATAATGCAGTTATCAGGGGTGATTTTCATAGCTCGGGTTCAACCAGATTAAGAGGAGAGGATCTTTTAGAGGCATTAGAAAATTACAGACTTCAATCATTTCAAGGTTCTAAAGGCCTTTTTATTTTGGCAAACACAGCGGGTTATCATAGAAAGGGAAAACATGAATCCTCAAAACCAAGAATACTTTTAGCCTGTGGAGTAAAAAGAAGAGGTGTAATTAGCAAATTGATATTCAACTTTTTATCTATTTTTAAAACTAGATTCACATGAAATTTAAGCACAATTTTTAGAAATCAAAAATTCAATCAAATTAACTATGAATCTCAAAAACCATTAAATTTTTAACCTTTTTTGATGTCCTTCTTTAAGGCTTTTGTTCCCTTTTTAAATTTAATCTAGATAACTCATCCTAAATTTGGACTTTTCGTTTCAGATTCAATAAGGACTCTAATGTTATACTAAGCTTTTGTAATAATAAGATTTATATAGTCATATCAAACATGCCAAAAATAATAGATATCAAAGTAAGTGATATTCGTGTCCCGACATCCGATACTCTTATGGGTTCTGACCCTTTTCACCTAAAACCTAACTGGTCATGCGTATACACTCAAATAAAACTCAGTAATGGAGTTGAAGGGCTTTCTGTTTGTTTTACTTCAGGTGCAGGTAATGATTGGATAGCATATGGAGTAAAGGATATAGCTAAGCTTTTAATAGACCTAAATTTTGATGATTTTATTAAGGATCCAGGTGCTCTTTATAAATTAATAAATGATCATCATCAACTAAGATGGCTGGCTGATGGTGTCAATAGAATGGCGCTTGGATCTATTATTAATGCACTATGGGATGCATGGGCAAAGGTTGAAAAGAAACCTATGTGGAAACTATTGGTTGATTTGACGCCTCAAGAAGTAGCAAATGCAATTGATTGGCGATATATGAGAGATGCGTTGACCAAAGATGAAGCCATAGAGATCTTAAAAGAAAGTGAAGACCTACATGAAGATTTAGAAAGAAAGATGTTGCTTAAAGGACCAAAAGCATATTCAACAGCGGGTTGGTTGGGTTTAACCGACGAAGAAATAGCCAAAACTATTAAAGAGATGCAGTCCCAAGGTTTCGACTGTTTTAAGATGAAAGTAGGTCAAGATTTACAGCATGATATAGATAGACTTACATTTATTAGGAGTATTATAGGAGATGAATCTAAATTAATGGTTGATTCTAATCAAGTTTGGGGAGTGGATGAAGCTATTGAATATATGGTAAATCTCAAGGATTTTAAACCATTTTGGATCGAAGAGCCCACAGCTCGTGATGATGTCTTGGGTCACCTTAAGATATCTAAAGCCTTAGAAAAGTACGATATTAAAGTTGCTTCCGGGGAACAAGTACCTTCACCAGTTATATTTAAGCAATTGCTCCAGTCAGGAGCAATTGGTTTTTGCCAAATTGATGCTACTCGGGTAGGCGGTATAAATGATGTTCTAGCAATAATATTACTGGCAAAAAAATTTAATGTCCCAGTTTGTCCTCATGGAGGGGGTATTGGTCTATGTAATATGATCTTGCACTACGCAATATGGGATCAAATTAAAGTTTCTAGTGACTCTAATGAACAACTGGTAGAGTATGCCGAATTTCTTCAAGAAGAAGTTTTTTTGCATCCTATCACAGTAAAGGACGGGAGTTATGTCGTACCAAGCTCACCGGGTTGGGGTCTAGAAATCCATGAAGAATTTTTAAATTCACATACTTATCCTGGTGGAGAAATTTGGAAAGATAGAATAGATTCTGGAAGTATTACTTTTTTACCATAGATGAATTGTACACATTCCTTTTTATCTTCTTATGAAACCATAATGACTAATTTGTATGAAATATGATGTTGTAATTAGATGTAAGAATGAAATGGAATGGCTTCCAAGAGTGATTACGTCATTAAAAAAACAGACAATTAAACCTTCTAAAATCATTCTAGTAGATAACTCTAGTAATGATGGATCAAAGGAGTTTGCTAAGGAAGAGAATTGCATTTTAGTAGAATATGATAGGACAGATTTCAACTATAGCTACGCCCTGAATCTTGGTATCAAGCACACTAATGCAGAAGAGGTCTTGATTTTGTCTGCACATTGCGAAATTGTCACAGAGGAATCAGTACAGAATATGATCGAAGTTCGCCATGCTTTCAAAGCTGCTGGTGTTTATGGTAGACAAATACCTACTATACATAGCAATCCTGTAGATACCAGGGACCTAATTACAGTTTTTGGAAGAGAAAGAATAGTATTTGAAAGTCATCCTTTCTTTCATAACGCTTTTTCTTTAATCGATCGTAATATCTGGGAGGATTGTCCATTCAATGAGAATCAGAATGGTGTAGAGGATCGTTTTTGGGCTAGAGAAGTTACCTTGAAAGGTAGAAAGATCATTTATGAGCCTGAATCAATTGTTTATCATGAGCATGGACTTAATCAAGGCGCTTCAATGGATAGAGCTCTGAGAGTATGTAAATCTTTAAAAGATCTTCACAAAGATGATATTTTTGAATGGCCAGATTTTAAGGATTATTAATGATCAAGAATGGCAATAAAATCATCATATACAAAGTTATTTATAATGCTTTGTTTAATAGAGTTAAGTTAAGAATTACTACCTGGTCTTTTAAAAAGGTAACTTCGCTGAAACTCAATTTTTACTTAGGATTTAAGCTATGATTCCATACGGCAGGCAAGATATATCTAAAGAGGACATAGATATAGTTCTTGAAGTTTTAAATTCTGACTTTCTAACTCAAGGCCCTAAAACACCTCTTTTTGAAAAGACTATAGCTAATTATTGCGATGTTCAATATGCTGTTGCTGTCAATAGCGCCACCTCAGCATTACATGCAGCTTGTTTTGCACTCGAACTTGGAGAAAAAGATTATTTATGGACAAGCCCAAATTCATTTGTGGCTTCTGCTAATTGTGGTGTTTATTGTAAAGCTAATATAGATTTTGTAGATATTGATCCTAAAACTTACAATTTGAGCATTCCTCATTTGGAAGAGAAATTACTCAGCGCAAAAAAAGAAAATAAACTTCCCAAGGTTCTAGTGGCAGTTCATTTCGCAGGTCAATCCTGCGAAATGGAAAAGATTCATAAATTAAGTAAAGAGTATGGCTTTTTTATAATTGAAGACGCATCTCATTGTATTGGTGCAGAATATTTAAATACCAAAGTAGGTAGTTGTCAGTTCTCTGATATTGCGGTATTTAGTTTCCATCCTGTCAAAATAATAACAACGGCTGAAGGGGGTATTGCAACGACAAACTCCAGTAAGCTTGCACAAAGAATGGAATTATTTAGGAGTCATGGTATAACAAGAAATGAGTTGCTCATGACCAAACAAAGCGATGGTCCATGGTACTATCAACAACTTGAACTTGGCTTCAATTATCGAATGACAGAAATTCAGGCAGCATTAGGAATAAGTCAGATGAAGAGGGTAGATAAGTTTGTCTCATTGAGACATTCATTGAAGCAAAACTATGACTTGTTATTGGCCGATCTGCCATTAATTTTGCCTTTTCAACATGAAGATAGTTACTCCTCTTTACATTTATATCCTATTCAAGTTGAATTAAACGCAGTTAATAAAAGCAGAAAAAATATTTTTAATGAGCTTCGTGCCAGTGGTATCGGAGTTAATGTTCACTACATACCAATTCATACACATCCTTACTACATGTCTTTGGGATTTAAGGAAGGAGATTTCCCTAATTCTGAACATTACTATAGCAGGGCTATTAGTCTACCTCTATTTTCTTCCCTATCATTCAAACAACAAGATAAAGTTAGTGAAGCACTAAAAAATATTTTGAAATGAATCTATGCGTTATACCTGCAAGAGGAGGCAGCAAAAGAATACCCAAAAAGAATATAAAAAATTTTTTTGGCAAACCACTTATTTCTTATAGTATCGAAGCAGCAAAAGCAACTGGTCTTTTTAATAGAATAGTCGTATCTACTGATGATGAGGAAATAGCAGAAATTTCAAGACAATATGGTGCTGAGACTCCTTTTATTAGACCTAGCAATATTTCGGATGATTTTACCGGTCTAACAAGTGTTATCGATCATGCTGTTGATTTCTTAGAAAATCTAGGAGAAAAATTTGATTATGTTTGTACGATTTATGCAACGGCGCCATTTATAAAATCTAAATATTTAATAGAAGGTTACGAGGCTTTGAAAAATAGCGATGCTATTAATGCTTTTGCATCAACCTCTATGCCATTTCCTATACAAAGAACTTTCAAGATAGATAGCAAGGGAAGGTGTAAAATGTTCAGTCCTGAATATTACAATTTCAGAAGTCAAGATCTCGAAGCGGCTTACCAAGATGCAGGTCAATTTTGCTGGACAAACAGAAATAGACAATTTCAAAATGAGAATAAAGTAGTTTTCAGTGAAATAAGTATTCCTATTATAATCCCCAGAAACCTAGTGCAAGATATTGATACTTATGAAGATTGGCAACAGGCAGAATTTTTATTCGCAGCCCATCAAAATGTATTTAATATTGATAACGAATAGAAATGCATCAAACTATAGAAATAAATGGAAAAAAAATCAGAAATTAAAGAGTGGAATGGACACAAAGGAAAGGTTCTGGCTTCGGCTAATGGGTTTGATGTTATTGATAATACTGAACGTGGTTTTGCTCATATCATCCCCATACCAACGGAAGACGAATTAGAAAATGTTTACAAGCATGATTATTATGAACAGGAAAAGCCCCTCTATCTTGAGCGTTATTTAGAAGATATTGATTGGTGGAACACCACATACAACCAAAGATATGATATTTTAGAGAAGTTTATCTCCGAAAATAGAAGAGATATTTTAGATATAGGTTCTGGTCCTGGCTATTTCCTTCTTAATGGAAAAAATAGAGGATGGAATGTAAAGGGTATCGAGCCTTCCATAAGAGCATTTGAACACAGTAAAAGTTTAGAACTAGATGTTGAGCATGGATTCTTCAGCAAACAAACTGCCCCCGGTTTAGGTACTTTTGATGTCATAAACTTGGGACTTGTACTAGAGCATATCCCAGAACCTGCTGAAATGCTGGAGCTTATTCACGAGCAACTCAATAACGAAGGATTGGTTTGTGTAATTGTACCCAATGATTTCAATCCTTTTCAGTTGATCTTAAAAGATTATCTTGACTTTGATCCGTGGTGGGTTGCACCTCCACATCATATTAATTACTTCAACTTTAAGTCTCTAAAGGGTTTATTGGAAAAGTGCGGTTTTTCAGTAGTTCACCAGGAATCAACTTTTCCAATTGATCTGTTTTTGTTATTGGGTGACAATTATATAGGCAATGACCAGCTTGGAAGAATTTGTCATTCTAAAAGAATGCATTTTGAACAAGCTTTGAGACAAAATGGGGAGAGTGATTTTCTTGAAAATCTTTATTCAAGCTTCTCAAATATAGGAATAGGTAGAGAAGTAGTAATGTATGCTAAAAAACTCAAAACTTAAGTTTACAAAGAAAATATGACAGAGCGAGAAAGAGCGATTTGGTTATTTTCTGGTGGTCCAATGCAGAAGCATGCTGCTAAAAAAATTATTGAACTCGGCTACAAATTAATAATAACAGATATTGATAAGAATTGTGTTTGCGCTAAATATGCAGATGAATTCATTGAGATTGATACGTTTGATTTCGCTTCAAACATAGAGGCAGCAGATTCACTAAAATTAAAGTATGAGATCTGTGCAGGGATCACCCTTGCTGCGGATTGCCATGAAACAGTAGCTCTGATAAATAAGCACTTGGGAATAATTGGAATAGATCCCAAAATTTCTCATATTTGCCGTCACAAAAATCTAACTCGTGAAATTTTAACAACATCTGATATTCCCCAGCCTAAATTTACTTGTGTAGATAATATAAATAATGCTAAGTCTTTCTTAAGCTCTATAGGCAATAAAGGAGTTATTAAATCTACTGATAATTCAGGTAGTCGAGGTTTCTCTAAGTTAAATTCCTATGATGATTTAACAGAAGAAGTATTTGAAAATGCTATTTCTTCAGGTACAACTGGTTACGTATTAATTGAGGAAATATTAATACCCATAAAAGATGATATTGCAGAACTATCTGTAGAAACATTATGGTTCAACGGACAAATGTATTGGTTAAATTGGGTAGATCGTCTTTTTCGGAGTGATCTGGATTTCTTTGATAGTTTTAAAGAAGAAAATATAGTTTCAGCATCTTGGGGAGTAGAGGTTGGTCATATAAATCCTGCGCAACATTCAAATGAGATAAAAAATCAAGTTTCAAAAATGATTTATGATGCAGGTATTGCAATAGGTATGGGTAATGAAGTTGGTGGCCATATTTTGAAAGCCGACATAATGCTAACGGATTCAGGGCCTGTCATTATTGAAATAACTCCAAGATTGTCTGGAGGTTGGGATAGTTCAGCTACGACTTTAGCAAGAGGTGCAGACTTTCAGGCTGGAGTAATACTTCTGGCTTTAGGAGAGTGTCTTGACTTAGAATTATGGCATAAGTATTTTGAATTTAAATATTCAAATCTTCATGCGTCAATATGGGCTGAAATACCTTCTGGCGCAGTTGATAACATTGGACGAAAATTTTCACTTGGCATTGATTTTCGGCGTGATGAATCTTTACAAATAGCTTTCAATAACTCAAAGGAGAATAATTATGTCGTATGAATGGGCTAACAAAGCCAGATTGGATGTTTTAAAAGTAGAAGGGCATGACTCTAGGTTGTTCTTTAAAACTGATAAAGAAGAAGCAGAAGTTTATTTGGATGGACAGGACATAGATAGAGTAGTTCATCGTTACAATGGCGTTGAAACCCTAATAAGTAATAAAGATTCGCAACATATAGTTGTAGGAAGTGGAAATGAAGAACGTAATGTTTATCATTACTTAACTCCTAAAGGCCCAGCGCCTGAACTGCGTTTAGGAATAACCAAGCATAAAGGCATAGGCACATGGTCAAGCTTGCCTCATGACTTTGAGCTTAATTTAGAACCAGGTTTTGAAGAAGTCTTTTTTCACTTGATTTCTGGAACCAAAAAGCGCGCTTTACAAATAGGCGAAGGCGTATGGCATGATAATTCCCCTGTTAAAGACGCTTGGTTTGTGGAGGATCATACTTTTAGTACCATACCTATGGGCTATCATCCAGTAGTAGGAGAGCCAGGAACAACTGTACATTATGTTTGGGTTTACGTTTGTAAGCATAAGCATTGGGAGAAAATTTAAATGTTTGATCTAAGTGGACGTGTTGCTGTAATAACTGGCGGCAGTGGTGCCCTTGGTTTAGCGGTGGCGAAAGACTTAAAAGATTTAGGCTGTCATGTTATTTTAATTGGAAGATCTTTAGATAAGCTAAAAGAAGCTTCTACTCAAATTGATTCATCAATTGGTAGTTGTAGTTACTATGTCTGTGATGTAAGCAACGAAGATTCTATTACAAAGATCTCTGAGCAAATTCTTGGCACTCACTCTAAGGTAGATATCTTAGTTACATGTGCCGCTGCTCCAGCGTCAGGAGGAAAATTTGAAGAATCAAGCCTGGAAGAATGGCAATCCCTTTTATCTACTGATTTAAATGGAGTTTATCTAGCTAGTCGTGCTTTTGGTAAATCAATGATTTCTCAGGGTTATGGCCGAATAATTAATTTTACTAGCTTTCATAATGTAGCGACTTACCCATTTCGCTCGGGTTATAATGCTGCAAAGTCAGCAGTTGAAGGTTTATCAAGAGCCTTGGCTGTTGAATGGGGACATCATGGCATTACCGTGAATACTATTGCTCCTGGACCTATTTTGACCCCTAGGACGGAGTTCTTTCTAAGCCAAGACGAAGCTAATTTAGCAGGAATGTTATCTAGAACCCCTACTGTTAGACTTGGCACTCTTCAAGATGTAAGTTCGGCAGTAGCTTTTCTAGTTTCATCAGAAGCTCGACATATAAACGGGCAGCAGATTGTCATTGATGGTGGGTGGACAAAAAATGCTTGGTGGGGCGACCATTCTGATTTATGAGTAAAGAGATCAAAAATCCCTTTTCTCTTAAAAACAAGGTTGCAATCGTAACTGGAGCCTATGGAGACTTGGGACATGCTATATCAGAGGCTTATCTGGCATCTGGTGCATCTGTAGCAATTACTGGATTAAATCAGAAAAGCTTAACAAAAATGCACAAAAAATTAGAAGATTATTCTGATTCTGTTTATCCATATGTTGCAGATGTTTCTGATGTTGAGCAAGTAAAAAAAATGGTTGAAGATGTTGTAAAAAGATATGGAAAAATTGACATATTAGTCACTTCAGCTGGTGTGCAACACCGTGAAAAAATAGAATCTTTCGATCTCGAGAACTGGAATAAAGTCTTACAAGTTAATTTAACAGGAACCTTCAATTGTGCTCAGGCAGTTGCAAAACACATGATAAAAAGAAAGACCGGTAGAATAATTATGATCTCTTCATTAACTGCGGAGATAGGTATTCCTAATATTTCTGCTTATGCAGCGAGTCGAGGAGGAATAAAACAACTCGGAAAGACTATGGCAGTAGAATTAGCTTCAAGTGGAGTAACTGTAAATTGCGTAGGCCCTGGAAGGTTTAGAACTAAAATGACCGAAGATGTATTTTCTGATTCAACAAAACTTCATAAATTTTTAGACGTAATACCTATGGGAAGAGCAGGAGAACCTGAAGACTTATCTGGAGTTCTTATATTCTTGGCATCTGATGCATCAAGCTATATTACAGGCCAATCAATTTATGTGGATGGCGGCTGGTTAGCTGGTGGTGGTAACGTAGCAGGGTAACATTATGTCTGTAAGTTTTATAGCTGAAGTATCCAGTAATCACTCAAGAGACCTCAATAGGTGCTTTGAATTCATAGACTCTGCTGCAGAAATAGGATGCGATGCAATTAAATTTCAGCTATTCAAAGTAAATCAACTTTTTGCTCCGGAGATATTGGCTAGGTCTGAAGCACTTAGAAAGCGAAAAGAATGGGAGCTTCCTTTGGAATTTTTGCCCCAGTTGGCAGATCGATGCAAAGAAAAAAAAATACAATTCAGTTGTACTCCATTTTACCTTGAAGCAGTTGACGAGCTAGAACCGTATGTTGAATTTTATAAGATAGCTTCTTATGAGTTGCTTTGGGATGATTTGCTAGTTAAGTGTGCCCTCACTGGGAAGCCTGTAATAATATCAACTGGCATGGCGACTCTAAAAGAGATTAAACATGCAGTAGATATACTTAGAAACAATGATTGCGAGCCCACAGTGCTGCATTGTACATCAGCATATCCATCTCCTTATCAAGAAGCTAATCTATCTGCAATAGAAACTATAAGAGAACTTACTAACTGTGAGATGGGCTGGTCTGATCATACAGTTAATTCTGGAGTAATTAATCGTTCAATCCATAAATGGAATGCGAAAGTCATTGAGTTTCATTTGGATTTAGATGGAGAAGGTCAAGAATATGATTCAGGACATTGTTGGCTACCCAACGAAATAAAGCCTTTGATAGATGAAGTTAGGCAGGCTTTGAAAACAGATGGAACTGGTGAGAAGGAACCTTCTCCTTCGGAAAGTCATGATCGTGAATGGCGAGCTGATCCATCAGATGGTTTAAGACCCCTAAAATCTA
>MDSW01046292.1_pt1 | contig 19169 bp, 14 predicted proteins | sample 811171 | NCBI WGS metagenome assembly MDSW01 (sample SAMN05326641, study PRJNA326480) | marine metagenome | isolation source: seawater | place: Atlantic Ocean: North West | collected 2012 | reverse complement strand
CCGCCGCCGCCGCCGCCGCCGCCGCCGCCGCCGCGTTCGCCTCGGCTTCTTTCGCGACGAACCGCTTCGGAAGCTGTTCGTACGGAATCGGCGCGGGCTTGGTGTGAAAGTACGGATGCTCTAAAGCCTGCGCGGCGGTGATACGCTTATTCGGATCGTACTCGAGCATCTTCCGCAACAGATCCAGCGCCTCGTCCGTTTCGTTCGGGAACGTATCGCGAAGATTCGGCGGCGGCACGTACACAAACTCGATGAAATCCGGTAGCGCCGACACCCCCGGCCAATTCGTCTCCGTCGGCGTCCCTAGCGCCGCGTACACCTTCCCCAACTGATCGATATCCGACGATCCCGCGAAGAACGGCCGCCGGAGCATCAATTCCGCGATGATACACCCCACGGCCCAAATATCCACGCCCGGTCCGTACGTCTTCGACCCCAACAACAACTCCGGCGCGCGATACCACCTCGCGAACACCTGATGCGTGAACCGTCTATCCGGCGACCCGAATATCCGCGCCAACCCAAAATCCGCCAACTTCAAGCACCCGTTCGGCGCGATCAACAGGTTGTTCGGTTTCAAATCTCTGTGCAGCACCCATCTCTCGTGACAGTGCGCCACCGCTCGCAGCGTCATCATCGCGTACGACTTCACCTCCCCTCGCTCCAGCGGCGCCGTCTTGTCCCTGATCACCATCTCCAGGTCCCCGCCGCAGAACTCGAACACCAGGTTCAGGTTCTTCTTGTGCGCGAACACGTCGACGAGCGCGATGACGTGCTCGTGCTCGATCTCCTGCAGCAGTTTGATCTCGCGTATCGCCGTGAAGTTGACGCCCTCCTTGAGTTTCCCGAGTCGAATCTTTTTGATCGCCACGCGCTCGCCCGTCGCCTCGACGCGCGCCTCGTGGACGACGCCGAACGTGCCCTCACCGAGCGTGCGTCCCTTGACGTAGCGGTCCATCGCGCGCGGCGCGCGCGGCGCGCTGTGCCGCGTCACCGTCGACATCCATTCAGCCGCGCACCGCGCCGTCGGCATTCACCGACGCGGCGTCGCGGCGCGCGCGCGATGACGACGTCGGCGCTGAACGCGCGGGCGAAGCTCTTCGTTCCGGGCGTCGGGATCGTGACCCCGGAGAGGGGCGGCGCGCGCGCGCGCGAGGGCGCGGCGCGGAACCCGTTCGAGGACGACGACCGTTTGGCGACGACCGCGCGCGCGCGCGACGACGCGGGCTCGATCTCGGCGCTGTCGAGCGAGGACGACGACGCGCGCGAGGCGGCGGTGGAGTTGGACGCGTCGACGCTGTCGATGGACGGTCGGGAGGGCGCGGCGACGATGGAGTGGGTGCGGTTCGACGACGACGACGACGACGACGACGACGACGGCGAAGGCGAAGACGCGACGACGGCGAACGATGCGGACGACGCGGTGCGGGACGCGCCGGCGGCGTCGGTGTCGCTGTTGAAACACGCGAGCTCGTTTCACAGCGATGCGTACGGGGCGAGCGCGGAATCGCCGAGGGTGGAGGATAACGCGACGCTGCGAGAGCCGCTGTTGCGGCGCGGCGACTCGTACGGCGCGGTGGAGGACGCGTTGGAAAATTCGCCGCAGATCGTCTTGGAGTTGGATGTGGTGGACGATGCCGTGCCCGGGGAGAGTATGAGCGCGGCGGCGAGGGAGAGTGGGGCCGCAGAGCCGCTCTTGGCGACCAACGCGAGCTTAGCGGAGTACGGCGCCAAGGACGACGGCGATTCGCCGAGGGAGTGGCGGGACGTGCGAGTGCCGCTGTTGCCTGTGGTAAAGGAGTCCACGTACGGCGCGGCGTCGCCGATTCGACCGGTGCAAAGTTCACGAGGGACAAATGTGCGGAAAGTGAAAGAGTTGGAGGTTCCGCCGCCGATTCAAATCGGAGAAGAGACGAACGCCTCGACGAAACGCGAACTGAATGATTCGGCGGCGCAGACACCTTTGCTCGGAAAATCGTCGAGTGGGCCGAACCTGATGAGCTATGGAGCGGTAGAAAAGCAGGTTCACGGCGGTGCGGTCGCAGAGGGCGAAGACGAAATAGATTTGCGTCACTTTCTTCAGAGCAACACGGCGCCGTACGAGCGACTGGACGAATATGAAGAAGAAGACTATGAGTACGACGCGCCCGCGAGGGACATTCAGATGGATGATACGAATGATGTGGATGTCGAATCACCACTGCCGTCGGCACCACCCTTGATCGAATCGATTGAGTTTACGCATGCGCGTCCGCTCGTGGATGATTTGTGCTGCATCGTCTGGACGGTGGCGAGAGAACGTCTCGACTTGCTCCAGCCTTTGTTCCGCTTGCAAGGCTCTTCGATCGGTCGAATCACGCTTGCGCATCTGAGGAACGTGATGGAGAAGCTCGAGCCTCAGCGCGCTAGCCCTCGCGCGCTCGATCGTCTCGAGGCGATGCTTTGCGCGTGCGGATACGTTGAGGACGTTACGCTGTCGGAATTCGTCCACGCCACACATGCCGGTACACTCGCCGCAACGAGACTTTCTACGGCATCTGGAGCGAACGAGGCGGCAGTCTTGTGCGGCTACTTGAGTGAGCTCATGTCCCGTACACCGGCGTCGGCGCAAACCGCGCTCATGCTCGGCGGACGACGCCACAAGGCGTGGCTCGATTTACCGCGACTCTTGGCAAAGAACTTAGAACCCAATCAGTTGTGTTTGCTCGTCGCGACGCTCGATTTAGCGGACGACCTGACGGCCCATGAGCGATTCGTGGATATGACTGTGTATCAATCGTGGCTTCGACGAATGCAAACCATGCTGCGCTCAACGCCGATGCCCAGGAAACCGCTGGAAACTGTGGCGCAAAACGCGCCAGCGCCGCCGACTCCGAAGGAGCTCATGATGCGTCGAGCGAAACGAGACAGATTGGTCGCGTTGTGGGAGGAGCGTGAGGCGCGCCGACGTGGGAATAATTGATCGCATCCGCGCGCTAAATCTAGGAATGTACAATGAACGAATGAACGGCTAAATTATTTCTATCATTTCTTCGTGAAGAACATGCTTCGTAGGTCGCCTTGACGAGGTTTCTTCGACGGCACTTTGTGCGAAGCCGCGAATCGCGCGCGCGACTGTTCGGCGTCGTCCATTGATTGCAATCGTCTCGCGACGTGCCAGTCGAGATGTTCAGTCTGCTGCTTCAGTGGAAATGTCCGCGCGCACTCGTCGCACGTCCAGGTTTCTTCTACAGACGCGACGGCTTGCGTCAAGGCCGTCTTAGGTGAAAGAAGAAAGTTATCTATACGCTTCTGATCTTCTGGCACATCTTCTTCGTGATCGAATTGCGAAACTCGCGCGCCGACGAGGCGTAGAGTCATGTTCGCCCCGATTGAGTTTTCGTTGCGCATTAATCGCAACGCGCTATTCACGATGGTCTTGACATCGTTCGTCGGCCCCGCGAGCGTGGTCTGACGTTGAATAACGTCGAACGTGCTTCGTTTCAGCTTCACGGCCACCATGCGGCCTTTCAAATTGAGCCTCTGACATTCTAACGCCACCTCGGTCGCGAGCTCGGTCATTTTCGCATCCAAGTAAGCCTTGTCCGCCGTCGCCTTGAAAGTTTCGCTCTTGGAAACACCTTTTCGTCCGCCCGAGCCCTCGGGCGTTTCGCGCGGATGACACTCGGTACCGATGCCGAGCGCGATGCCCAGCAAAAAGTCGAACGCTTTCGGTGTGAACAAGGCGAGCATCGTCGCGCGCTTTGCGAGCAAATCGCCGCACGTCTTAATATCAAACTCGTTCAGTATCCTCTCCAGCGTCTTCCCAATGCCGTACATTTTGCGCACAGGCAAGTCGCGAAGGAACTTCAGAATATCGTCACGCGTCGTACCCAAGATGTACTGCCCGTTTGGCTTGTTGAAGTCTGAGCACACTTTGGCCAATCGACGCGAGCACCCGCCGCCGACGGAGCACGTCAATCCGCCCGTCGCTTCCGTCACCTTTGAGCGAATTTCCTCCGCGATCGCCTCCATCGTCGTGTCGTGCTTCTCGCAATACTCTGTCACCTCGATGTACGCCTCATCGAGCGAACCGGCGATGTAGTCGGGATTGTACTGCGCGAACACGCCTCGCGACTCGTTCGACGCCTTGACGTACTTTTTAAAGTCGGGCTTCACGAATACCAAATCTGGGCACAACTTTTTCGCGATGAATCCCGGCATGGCCGCCCGCACCCCGTATTTTCTCGCCACATAATTCGCCGTCGTCAACACGCTCGACGGTCCCGCGGCCACGCCCACGGGCACGCTCTTCAACGCCGGATCGTACAACTCCTCGCACGCCGCGTAAAATCCATCCATGTCCACCACCAACCACTTCCTCGCCCCGCTCCGCGTCCTCTCCATCGCTCGCGCCCGCTCGTCCGCCCGTCGTCCGAACGTCTCCCACTCCGTCTTCGTCAGTCCCTGGCCCTTCGCCTTCATCGCCGCGATCCTCTTCGACGTCGCTCGCTCCTTGCGCGTCTCGTTTTCGTGGTGCGGCGTCCCCACCGTCGCGTCGTACACCACCCTCGCCACGCGCTCGCGATCGACGTTCTCCATCCCAGCCTTGGCGTGCGTGAACACGCTTCCGTACGACAGCGCCGCGGGCGCGCGCGTCGCGTCCGCGCTCGCGTCGCGCCGCGCGTCGTCGTCGTTCGTTTTCGTCGCCATCGCGTCGCAACCGTCGAATTCGTGATCCGCGCCTCGCGCGCTCGCGCCCTCGTCCTCGCTCGCGTCGTCGTCGTCATCGCGCCAATCCAGCGCGTCTCGCTCCGTCCACGCCTCGTCGTCGTCCATCGCGCGCGCGCGCGCGTCACACGGCGACGCGTCGCGCGGTGCCGGAATCGATCGCGGCGACGAATGCCGCCGCGCGCGCCGCGCGCGCGCGACGTCTACGCCGTGCGCGTCGGCGACAGCGTCCGCGAGCGCTTCGGCGACGCGCGCGCGCGCGCCGCGCCGCCGCTGACGGTGTTCCGGTACGATTTCAGCGCGTCGAACGCGGACGCGACGGCGCGCGCGCGCGTGAAAATCTCGCCGTGCGGCGCCGTCGACGTCGCGTTCGACGCGGTGCGGGACGGCGACGCGCGCGAGGGCGATCGTCGCGCGGTGCGGTACCGCGGGATGCGACGGGCGCGACGCGCGCGCGGAAGGGAGGACGCGGAGGAGGGGGAGGCGCCGCGCGCGAGCGACGACGGCGCGAGCGAAGACGTCGGGATCGACTGCGCGCTGGTGTTCGACGAAGCGAGCGGGACGTTCACGCTGGAGGTGGTGGACGGGGAGATAGGAAATCTGAGGATCGCGCGGGAGGACGCGGAGGACGTGGGCGCGGGAGAGTTGACGACGAAGACGGAGGAGCGACGCGCGGCGGCGGCGGCGGCGGCGGCGAGCGCGGCGGCGAGCGCGGCGGCGCGAGACGCGCGCGAGGGCGCGGACGCGAACGGCGAGCGCGACGTCGTCGACGCGCTGCCGTCGTCGAAGAAGAAACCTAGGAAGACGTAGAAATTCTACTGTAGAATAGAGTGGATAGAGGAACGAACGCGCGCCGTAACCGACGCCGCACACCGCGGCGCGCGCCGTCGCGATCGATCGCGCGCGGCTCGAATGCGCGCGAACGCGCGCGCGCGCGAACGCATCGCCGGCGTCCTCGCCGCGCTGCCGCCCGTGGAGCACGCGCTGGCGTACGGCTCGGCCGTGCTCGCCGACGCGTCGGTCGCCGGACCCGAGCGCGCGCTCGACGTGCTCGTCGCCGTGCGCGATCCCGCGGCGTGGCACGACGCGAACGCGACGCGAAATCCATCGCACTACGCGTGGCACGCGCGCCTGGGCGGTGGGCGCGCGATTCACGGCGCGGCGACGACGCTGGGCGCGGACGCGCACTACAACGCGCGCCTGCGGGACGAACGGGGACGCGCGTACAAGTACGGCGTCGTCGACGTGCGCGACGTCGTGGATGATTTAGAGCGATGGAAGCATTTATTCGTCGCGGGAAGGATGCACAAGCCGCACGAGACGGCGCGCGCGTGCGATGCGATCGTGAACGCGCAGGCGCGGAACGCGCGGAGCGCGGCGAACGCGGCGCTGTTGACGCTGCCGGAGACGTTCAGCGAACTCGATTTTCATCGCGCGATCGTGCGGTTGTCCTACGACGGGGACGTGCGATTCGCGTTCGCGGCGGAGGATGGGTTGAAGATCGAGCGCATCGCGAGATCGAACGTGGAGGCGATGCGAGAGATGTACGAGGACGTCGTGCGCGAGCTCAAAGGCGTCGAGACGTCGGCGTCGACGTGGCGGCAAGATAAGAGCCCTGAAGCGACGCGCGAGCGCATCGATGCGTTGCCGGCGACGGTGACGAATATGTTGAATAGAGTTGAAGTCGGCGACGACGCTGAACGGGTCGGCAACGCGGTGCGCGCTTGCCTGAGGCGAATCGTACGCGCGAGCACGCTGCGACAAGCAGTCGCGGGGCTCCTGACCACGTCGCCGACGAAGACGCTCGCGTACGTCGGGGCGAAATTCTTTAAAGCCGCGAGCAGTCGCGCGACGAATAGCTCGAACGACGCGCGGTAGATTAGTGTTAGCCATTAGTTAGCGACGACGAAAGTGTGAGGTGACTCAATTGAATTGAAATTAAATCAGCGGCGGAACTTGTCCGGCGGTTCTACTTTCGGCTATGCGGCAAATCGACGACGTATTCGCTTAGTTCACGAACACACTGGCGAGCTTATCCACTTGTCCCCTGACGGACATGTCGATGAAGCCGGAGCCATCCTTGCCGTATTGCACGACGAAGCCGCCGAGGAGAGACTCGTCGACTTCCGGCTTGAGCTTGATGTTCTTGGCGCCCGTCATCTCTTGCAACTTCTTCGCAATCATGAATTGTTGCTCGTTTTCGAGCTTGACCGCGGAAGTCACCGTCGCGACTTGCGTGTCCGTCGCCTCGCAGAACAAAGTTTCAAACTCGGCGATGATGGCCTCGATTTGGTTTTCACGTCTCTTGTCCACCAACAAGTTCAAGAAGTTGCCCGTGAACGCGTGGAAGCCAGCCTCCTTGCCGAGCTTCGCCAAAACATCCTTCTTCTTTTCCGCGACGATGGTCGGGTTGGCCAAGAAGCCCGCAACGCTGGCGTTCGCCTTGACGTACGCGTCGAGCGTCTCCATATCGGCGTGCACTTGTTCGAGCGCGCCGGAGGACTTGCACGCGTCGACGAGCGCCGCGGCGTAACCGCTGGACACCGGGTTGGACTGCAACGCGCGAAAACGATCAATCATCCGTCAGTCTACCGTTCTCGTCGAACGCACGTCCACCCACACCGCGTCAAACGTCGGATTCGTCCGCGCCGCGCGCGCGCGCGCCAAACCCCTCGAGGATACGCCCCGCGCGATCGCCGTCGCCTCGTCCCGTCCGCCGTCCCCCCGTCGACGCCCGCGCGCGCGCCGCGACGCGCGCGCGCGACGCGACAAAACTCCCACGCGCGTTCGCGGTCCTCTTCATCGCGTTCGCGCCTCGTCCGACGCCGTCGTCGTCGAGGATAACACGACCGATCGCGCCCCTCGCGATTACTCGCGCGCGCGTTCGCGTCGCGCGCGCGCGTCGCGCGCTCGCGCGTTCGCGCACCTTGGCGCCGTGCACGACGACGGAACGCTTCGCGCGCGTCTTATTCGCGCGACGGTGCGCGACCACGGTCGGTCGCGCGGCGGTGGAGGACGCGGAGATCGTAAACATGACGCGGCGCGGTGTGGCGCGCGCGCGCGCGTGCCCCGCGGGGTCGAGGCGTCGTGTGCGCAAACAGTCAGCCGACAATACTAGGGTTTTCGGCGCGCGCGATCTGGATAAACCGCACTGCGCGCCATATCCCGGGATGGAGAATTCGGACATTCGGCGTCACACGCGGTCGGTCGCCGCGCGCGCGTTTGAAACGCGCGACGCACCGCGACGACGCGCGACGCACCGCGACGCGCCGCGGCGAGACGCCGCGCGTGCGGGCGCGCTCGCGACGATGTCCGCCGCGGGAAAAGTGGCCGCGCGAGGCGCGTTCGTGCTGTTCGAAGGCGCGGATCGATGCGGGAAATCGACGCAAGCGATGCGGTTGGTGCACACGCTCGAGGCGCGCGGGGTCGAGGCGGAGCTGTGGCGGTACCCCGATCGCGCGACGGCGATGGGGAAGATGATCGATCAGTACTTGCGGTCGAAGAGCGAGATGGAGGATGGGGCGATACACCTGCTGTTCGCGGCGAATCGATGGGAGAAGAAGGCGCTCATGGAACGCAAGCTCGCGAGCGGCGTGACGTTGGTGTGCGATAGGTACTCGTACAGCGGGTGCGCGTTTACGGCGGCGAAGGGGGTGGATGGATTGGATTTAGAGTGGTGTCGCGCCCCTGAAGTCGGATTACCGCGTCCGGACGCGTTGATGTATTTAGAGTTATCGCTCGAGGACGCGGCGAAGCGCGGCGGCTTCGGCGAGGAGCGATACGAGACGACGGAGATGCAACGCGCCGTCAAGGCGAGTTTCGAAGCGATGCGAGAAGATTGGTGGGACGTGATCGACGCCAATCGCGAACCGGACGTGATTCAGGACGAAGTCTTGCGCATCGCGCTGAGCGCGGTGGAGAAATGCCGAGCCGGACGCGAGTTGAAGCGGCTGTGGCAGTCGTAGCGCGCGTGCAACAACCAAACCAACCAACTCTGCGCGTTTCCTCACCCTCGCGCGCGCTCGCATGGCTCCGAGCGCCGACGTCGACGCGTTAGACGCGCGCGTGACCGACGAGTTCGCGCGCGCGTTCGGAGGCGACGCGGTGGCGGACATCGCGGCGCACGGCGAAGAAAAACTCGCGCGTTGGCTCGACCTCGTCTTGACAAAGTCGTCGAGCGCGGATGACGACGACGACGCGAAGGAGGCTCGAGAGCGCGTCGTCGACGCGACGTACGCGGCGCTGCAAGCGCGCGGCGCGTGGCCGCGGGAGAGCTGGCGAGATGCGTACGTCCTGGCGCAGCTTCGACGGTGCGCGGCGGCGCTGCGGGACCGGGACGGCGACGGCGAGACGCGAGCGGAGAGCGCGCGGGAGGCGATGCTGGCGGTGGACATGGCCTTGATCGTGGGTGCGCCCGTGGATATGGTGGTTGATTTCGTGCGCGCGTGCGAGCGGGCGTTGGGGGTGGACGGACGCCGTGAGGTGAGCGCCGGGCACGCGCGAAGCGCGTCGACGAGCGAGTGGTTGTTCCCGAGCGCGGCGCCGAAAGGCGACCGAGGCGATCATGCCGCGCAGACGAGGCTCGCGCGAGTGCATCATCGCGAAATGGACTTGAAAACGTTTAAGCAGCGCTATTATAAGACCGAGATACCGGTCTTCATCGAATCGCTCGGTGAGGAATGGCCGGCGCTGCGCAAATGGGCCGACTTGGAATGGTGGCGATTCGTCCACGGTCACCGCAGCGTACCGTTAGAAATAGGCAAGTACAGCGACGTTGAAAACTGGAGAGAACAGGTGAAAACAATCGCAGACTTTATCGATGAGGACATGTTGCCTTCGGTGAGGGGCGCGAGCACAGGTGATGTTGCGTACTTGGCGCAGCATCAACTGGTTGATCAGCTTCGCGAGTTGGCGGAAGACTACGCGGTTCCAGAATATGTCAGCGCTGGAAATTGCGCCCCTAGCTTCGAACGGGTCTACGTCTGGATGGGTACCGCGGGAACGATCACACCGTGTCATTTCGACACGTACGACAATTTATTTGGTCAGGTGCGCTTTGAGCAACTCGTATTTTTGTCCACTTTTGTTGCGGGAGTCTAATAGAAGCCGGTCTGTGAAAGTCATGGCAGCCCGGTGATACCGACTCCCTACATAAACGCGAGCGCCAATAGAACCGGCGTATCAAAGTTATGAGCGTCGGCCTACACAGCGCCCTACATTCGTATTCGCCAACCCCGCCGCCGCCGTCGACTCACTTCGCGTGTTTTTGTGCTTGCAGGTTGCGGGATACAAGTTGATAAGACTATTTCTCGAGTCGGATACGCCTTACATGTACCGCACGACCGCGTCTAAATCCACGACGAGACATTCGCAAGGGAACTTCTCCGCTGTGGACGTGGAACACCCCGACCTCGATCGCTTCCCTGAATTTAGCTTAGCTACGGCGTACGAAGTTATAGTCGGACCGGGCGACTTTGTTTACATCCCGGCAAAATGCTGGCACTACGTCCGCGCACTCACGCCGTCGATAAGCATCAACTTTTGGTTTTAGATATAGAATATCAATGCATAGATTGGCCGCTAAACCGCATAGACTCGCCATTGGCCGCCGTGCGCGCTCTTGGCTCGCGCGTCTCCTCGCTCAATAGATTTAACCTTCGCCATGTCCGCCGTCACAGCGCATCGCTCACCGCGCTAGGCCGCATTATCGCGTCCTGATACGCGAAGAACATCATCAACGACGTCATTATGGTTAGTAAGTCGCCGTCGCTCGACTTGGAGTACCTCCGCGTCGCCATTCCTTCGCTGCAAAAGGTTGTCCCGCAGAGCGTCGGGTGGACGCTACTCTACGTCTTCCTGCGCTTCGGCGTCCTGCGCCGACGCACAGCCGACTTTTCCAATCGCACTGTGAGCTTCATTCACGCCGTCGTGGCCATTTACATGTGCGCGCGATGCCTGCCGACGTGGGGGGCGCTGTTGGAGAACGTAGGCGGAGCGAACACGACGGCGCACTTGGAGTGCATGACGCTGTCGCTGGGTTATTTCGTGTACGACTTCTTTTATTGCCTGTTGAATAACGAGGTGGAGAATGTGGTCCATCATATGTTCACCGTCGGCGGGCTCGCGAGCGGAGTCATCACCGGGCGCAGTGGCCCCGAACTGGTCGGGTGCTTGTTTTTGATGGAGGTGAGCAATCCGAGCTTGCACTTGCGCTCCATGTTGCGCGAATTGAACATGAAGGATAGTCTCCTGGCGACGTTGAATGACTTGTTGTTTGCGCTGTTGTTCTTGCTTTGCCGACTCATCGTCGGTCCGCCGTTGGTATGGCGAACGGTCGTGAACGACTCGAACACGTACATCGTCAAGGCGGGCGCTCTTGGCATCTTCGTCGTGTCCGTGATGTGGGGTTGGCGCATCATAATGATGATTGTGCGCACGGTGAAAAAGTTGTTCGGCGGTGCCAAGGCGAAGAAGGTGTGAGTTATCGCTGTCGACTTTATGTAATAATCTACGTAAACGATTCAAGTCTAAAGCTCGTCGTGTTGTTTCAGCGGTTCGGCCTCGATCCAGTGCCAACGCTTGGGCTTCTGCAGCGCACTCATGATGGCATCCCCCCACAACCTCGGAGCATCCGCATTTTTGAACAATTTTTTATGCAGTGCTTTCTTGATGCGAGCGCGTGTATTCGACTTTTGCTTGTCTGTTGCGTTCGCCGCCTTGACGGCGATTCGAACATATTCGTCAACCGTTCTGGCGATGAAATCCTTGATGCCCATGACTCTGTAATAAGCTTGTGTCCAACGCTGACCAATGGTCTTACCGGGTAGTGTAATCACAGGCGAACCAACTTCGAAAGCTTCTCGCGTCGTGGTGTCGCCACCAAAATAAACGCTATCCAAAACGACGTCTGACAGCTTGTACATTGCCATTAACTGGTAATGCTTCATTCGCGGAATGAACACGACGCGGTCGAGATCAACGTCTCCTTGCTTAATTAATCTTTCCACGACTTTTTCGTGCAACGCCTCAAGCGCGTTATCGACGAGCTTCATGAGAATGATTATTGCGTTCGGATCTTCTCTTTGTATCTTGCCCAAAATCTGGTCAAACGTAATGTGATACTTGAACACGGCTTGCGGGCAGAAATACCATGTCAAACCGTCACGGGATGAGAGTTTCTCCATTTCTTCAGCCGGAATGAAATCAAGATTTTCTCTGGTGAATTGATAGAACGGCGCTTCACCAACAATGATCGATACTTCTCCTTCAGTTCGTGGCTTGTAGTACTCCCACGCCGCCTTTTTACTCTTAACCAGCAGTAACTCCTCCGTATAGAAGCTCTGCGCTTTCTTTTGATCGGGAAGCTCGGCAAGATCCCAAGAAATAAAATAATCCATGATCCAAGCCGGGATACCAGATGTTACGGGGTGACCGTGCGTGACCATTTGTACCGGTGCCAGTTTCGCCACGGCGAGATCGTGCATCTCGCCCGTCATGAACAGGTCAAGATAAATCAGAACATCAAACCTTCTCTCTTCGATCGCCTCGCGATTCGCTTTGACGGTTTCGAGATCACCGCCCTTTATCAACACGATGCTTCGTTCGGGACGCAACGAGAGATTTATATCCTCCTCCTTGATCGGATCGCGTGGGTAGTGCACCATGTCGACTTCAAATCGCGCGTCGCGTTGAAGCCCGAGCACGATTTCTCCGAAGTTTCCCCAAATGCTCGACTCGGACGTGAAAAATGATGAGACGGCACCAATCTTGATTTTACGACGCATGAGCGCCTTCTGCACAGCCGTGCTCTGCGCGCTCGACAGATAGTTGTCGTCGTTTTCGTACACGAGCGCATTCGCCTTGTACAAAAGATCCGGGAACGCCTTCAACTTCAGTTGCACCCATCTCGAGTACTCGTCCTTATAGTCTACGCCATCGAAGTAGTACGCGATTGAAAACACGTTGCCTAAACCTGCTTGATTACGGCAGAAAAGATCGTCCTTGCGGAGCATTTCGTCGATTCCGGCATTATACTTTTGGATCCTGCGGCGCTCCTCCTCGGGCGTCAACGGAAAGTGGGGCACAATCGTGGCGTAATACAGCTCCCAGCAATCGTCTTCGCCATGTTGAGAAGTGTTTAAACCCTTTTCAAAATTAATGCGCGCGCGTGCGGCCCAATTTCGCGTCTCTCTCCAGTATCCGCTTCGCATGGCGATGCCAAAATAAGCGGCGGAATTCGGCTCGAGCGGCGGCGAGAGGCCATCGGGGTCATCGATGGCAGACTCCATCCGCTCGATGCCCCGTAATGCCGTCGAGTGATCACCATTCGATTCGCCGACCATGATCTCCAAGGTACTCATCGCAACCATAGTGTACGAATTCAAAGGATTGAACTCGAGAGATTGCAGATACTTTTCGTACGCACCCTTCTGGTCGCCCCGAGATTCTCTCACTCTACCTGCAACGAAAAGAGCGTCGGAATAATCGCCGTCTGAATCAAAATCATCCCTCCCTACGTCACGCCCCCCATTAAAATCCTCGTGGATGCCACCGAGAAGTACAACCCAGTCATCGGCGCGTCCCCTTAATCCAGGCGATCCCCAGCCGAAGATTTGCGACGCATACACTTGTTGTACTCGCCGGAGACGAACCGAAGTCACCTCCCAGTAAGACTCGATCGCCCCATGCATCGCTTGCTCGAACGCATCCGCATGTTCTGACCAATCTTGCTTAAACTCGTATATAGTACCGAAAGTACCGACTGTCTCGACGAGCGCGCCTAAACTGCTCGTCACGACGTGCACGCCTGCGCTCAACGCCTCGATGGCGGCGATGCACGACGTCTCCATCCACGTCGAGGGATAGGCAAAAATATGCGCCGAACGCAATGCGTCTCGTACATCGTCATTCGACACCGCGCCGTGATACGTACATCCTGGATGTTGCTCACACGCCTGAAACAACGGCGCGTACGGATGGTCTCGTTCGTGCCACCCGTATATAGAAAAGCTTGAATACACGTCCAAATGCAACATACCCTCGTGCGCGTCGTACAATCTCGGGAACACGTGCATCAATATATCCAATCCACGATGCGGCGTGGTGTGATAAATCAACCGCAGCACTCCATCCTCCGGAGGTTCTTTACGTTGACGTTCGAACGGCTCGATGGCGTTTCTCATCACCACCGCCTTCTCTCCGAATACATCCCCGAAATACGACTCATACGCGCTTTTCTGCCACTCACTCACGAACATGAATTTTGCAAACTTTTCCCGATTCTTCTCTTCGCGCAGATGCTCGCTCTCGGGATCGTTGGGCAAATCCTGCAACCACAGCACGTTCGGCCGTCGCGCGTCGGCGCTCAGCGCGCGCACGCGCGACTTCACCACGTGAAATCGCTTCACCAGCGCCCGCGGCACGCGCGCTTCCAACGCCGCCGACATTAACTCCGTCCCGCCGCGCGCGCCCGGCGTCGTGCCGTCGTCCAGCGCGTCCGCGCGCACCCTTTCCGCCGCGCCTGAAGATTTCTTACCGAACCACATCGCGTCGACAGAGCGCGTCGCGCACGCGCCGACGCACGCGCCGACGAGGGCGAGCGCGACGCGCGCGCGCCACGAACGTCGGGTCGCGTCGCCGCGCGCGCGCGCGCGCGCGGTGCGCGCCATGCCGCGCGTGGGCGGGTGACGATGCGCCACGTCGACGCGACGACGCCGGTTGGTGACTTTGGCATTTGACATGGACGAAGCTAAATTTGGCCACTTTGACGCGCGTCGATCGAGCATGCGCGCGATCGCGTGCTGCCCCGTGCGCGTGGATGCGCTGGCGATGTACGACGCGAGCGACGCGCCGCGAATGGAGAGTCCGACGGAGTCCAAAGGGTCATCCATCGGCGTCGAGGAGGCGGCGTCGAGCGAGGACTCGGAGGCGGACGCGAGACGACGACGCGGCGAGGTGACGCGAGATGTCGGCGCGAGCGCGAGTCGAGGACGAGAAGCGACGCTGCGGAGAAGCGTGAATGATGCGTTGATGGCGCTGAAGCAACGGAAACGAACGGGTCGAGTGGTAACGCGGAGCGGGTCTCGAGCGCCCGCCGGTTTGGCGATGCCGGTTCGCGCGCCTTCGGCGAGAAAGAAGAGCGAGCGGGCGGTGTTTGAGACGTACGAAAATTTGGCGCCTTTGAACGACCCTGAGACCGTGATGGTTGGAGTATTGGTGGTTTTGAGAGGCGCTGCGGAGCGCGCGTGGGAAGAGCGCTTGGAGGCGATTGCGCTCGCGAATCGACTCGTCATTCATCACGTCGGCGTGGTGTCCGCGAATTTGCGTCCTTTCATCATCGGCGTCACATCGTGTCTCGAGAGCTTGCGAAGTTCTATTTCGAAAGCCGCACTCAGTCTCATCAAGACGCTGGCGGTGCATTTAAAAGGTAAGATCAACGGTGAACTTGGATGCGTTTTCCCGAGCGTTCTCAAGCGCGCCAGCGAGTCGAGTTTCCTCTCAGCAGAAGCAGACGAGGTTTTGCACGTCTTGATAGAGGCGGCTGCCCCTCACGCAGTTATCCGGACACTGTCGCAACATGTTTCGGCTCGAAGACTTCAAGCGAAAATCGCGTTCGCCTTGACGTATTGTGTCGAACGCAACGCCGAGTGCGCCTCCGTCTTTCGAGGGAGAGCTGGACGGACAGCTTTAGACCTCACCCTCGCGACTCTGGACGTGTGTATTCGTGGGGGGCATCCGGACGCCAGACTTTATGCAAAACGCTGTCTCTCTTGCCTGATTGACGTACTCGGGAGCGATGGATTGGAGAAACCGATGCGTGCGTATCCCGATTTGTTCGCGTTTGAAGAAAGTGGTAACGCATCCGTATATTAAAAAATTGCTTGTCGTCGTGGTTTATCGAAGCGTTGGAGCAAGAGTCATATGATCAATCTCGAGAATTTCGCGTTAATCGTCCTTCGCACCTTCGGCGTTTTCTTCCGTGCGGTACTGTTCGCGCCAGGCATCGCCCTTGTTGTTCTTCGGCACGCCCTTTTCGACATCCGTGGAGGACAAGTTGAGCTTCGATCCGAGCGCCTTGTCGTCATACTTCGTCACGTCGACGTCGTAGTTTTCAACAGTCATGCTGTCCTTGAGCGTTTCCGTCACCGGCTTCGCCAACAACCCGTCCTTACCCTTGGTGTCCGCCTCCGCTTCGAATTCAGCCGTCTTGGCGTTCGCCATGCCGAGCGCCGACGCCGCGAGTTCCGCGCGAAGTCGTTCCCGTTCAGCCTTTTGCTCGGGCGTTTCCTTCTCGCGATCAGCCTTTTGCCTAGCGATATCAGCCATTTGCTGACCGAGCGGCGAGTTCGGATCGACCTCACTCGCGATCGAATTAAGGCGTTCCGTCGCGTTCTTTCCTCGGCTATCTTCGCCGAATCCGCCGTACGCGCGTCCCTCCGTCTGCAAAATCTTAAGCACGTTCTCCGGCGTCTTATCCTTCAATCGCGCGATGTCTTGCGCCTTCGGCCAGAACGACTTCGCCCCGAGCGGGAGCACGAGCCAAGAGATCCCCTCGATCGAGCCGAGCGCCGTCCCCGGCAAGCCGTGTCCCGTGAGCGTCTTGCACAGCAGCGACAACCCCACGACGGGCACCGCCGCCGCCGTCAACAGCGGCGGAATCTTGTACGAAATCTCGTCGTACTTCGCCATGAGCTTTTCCGGCGTGAAATCATCCGCGCCCGCCGCGCGCGGCGCGACCGCGCGCGCCCCGCGCGTCGCGCGCGCGCCCGATCGCATCGACGCCCGCGTCGATCGCGCAAAGTGCGACTTCTGCGTCATCGCGACGCCCTGCTGCGCCATCATCGTCGTCGATCGCGCGAGTCGCGCGGCGTAGGTTTTTACGCGCGTCGAGCGATTCGCGAGCGGTTCGCGAGCGTGCGCGCGCGCGTGAGTGCGGGGAACGCGACGCATCGGTCGTTATCCACAAAGATTACTCGACGCATCGCCGCACTCGCGCGCGCGCGCGACGACTCGACGCGACGCGCGCGACGGGAGACGATGCGCGCGGTGACGCTCGACGCGGGCGCGGCGGCGCGGCGCGGGCGGGGGCGCGCGGTGGTGAAAAAGACGTCGCGGCGCGATGGTGTCGAACGATCGCGGCGTCGACGCGCGGTGAACGACGAGGAGATGTCGACGCAGCGGTTCGAGACGCGAGCGTTCGACGCGGAGATCGAGCGAATGTGCGATCGAGGACTGCGAGACGCGCTCGAGGCGGTGGACGCGAGGTTGGTGACGGCGATGCGAGGCGAGAGCGCGGGGGCGTCGACGAGCGACGGCGACGACGACGCGGCGGCGATGAAAACGGCGAGCGATCGCGCCGAACGCGAGGCGGTGGAGTTGGTGATGTGCTTGCGTCAAAGGGGGGTGGTGAAAGCGTTCGGGGCGGCGCATAATGTGCCGAAGCGAGATTATGCGTTGGCGGAACTGCGGTTGAATAACATCGAGGCGGAGAAGTTGTTGGCGCCGACGGAGAGCACGATTAAGGGAATTCGAGATAATTTCACGCGATTGCTCGGCGTGGCGTACGTCGCGGGATTGTACTTTTTGCATCCGACGTTCACGCAAGGCGCAGGAGTGGCGGCTTTCGCCGCGTTTTGCGCGACGTACGATCAAATCGCCTTCGGCGGCGGCGTCTCGGCGCTCGCGCTCGACACCGTCGCGCAATCGACGTCGAAGGAGTACGTCACGCGATTGCGTCGACACGAAGCGGCGCACTTTCTCACCGCGTATCTCATCGGGATTCTTCCTAAAGGTTACACGTTGAGCTCGATGGATGCGTTCAAGACGTACGGTGCGTTTAACATTCAAGCGGGTTGCGCGTTTTGCGACGGCGAGTTTCAGCGCGAAGTACAAAAGGGTAAAATTACCTCCACATCGCTCGGCCGGTTCGCGTGCGTCGCCATGGCGGGAATCTGCATGGAATACATCCTTTTTGGATTCGCCGAGGGCGGTCTGAGCGACGTACAACAACTCGACGGATTGCTGCGCGCGTTGGCGTTTACGCAGAAAAAGTCTGATTCGGAAGTTCGATGGGCGGTGTTGAACACGACGAGTCTGTTACGTAGACACTTAGGGTTGACGGAGAAGCTCGCGGATTACATGGCGCGCGGAGCGAGTGTGGGCGAGTGCGTGGCGCTGATCGAGAAGGAAGTCGAAACCGCCGAATTCGTTTGAAATGGTTGAAATGAAATTAAAACCGCGCGCGCGCATTTTTGTACCGTAATTTACTGAAGGCTTTGCTTCTACGCTTTCTCGACCGCGTCGACGTCGTCCACGGTTCGCTTCTTCGCGCTGTAAAAGATAAACTGATTGCGAATCTCGCACTTAAAATCGACGAGTCCGCATTCGGTGCACAGGTCTCGGAGTTCCTTCTTGGACCACCATCTGAACCCGCGCTCGGCGTTCACCGTGCCCGAGAATTCTCGAACGGCGTTGTCGAAAATGGCCTGCTGGTCCTCGTCGAAGAACGGCACTTGCGGATTCATGAACGTCGTTCCACAGAACGTCGCGCCTGGTTTAAGCACGCGCGCGATCTCGGCCACGCCCGTCTTGGCATCCGGCCAGCAGTGGATGGCGGCGCCCGCGTGCACGCCGTCCAGCGAGCCTTCTGGAAACGGTAACCGCGCGATGTCCGCGCGCACGAAGCACACGTCCGCGTCGCCGAGTAAGTTTTCATCCTCCATGTATTGCTTCGCTTGTCGCAGCATGGCGTCGGAGTAGTCGAGCGCCACCACGCCCTTGTACGCCTTTGAACGACCCTTGTACGTCTTCAAAAACCGTCTCGTAAACAACCCGCTGCCGCACGACGCGTCGACGACGATGCCGCCCTTCGCGAACTCCCCGAGCGCGTCCACGGCCAACCGCGCCTCCTCATCCGGCCCCGGAAACCCAGCGCGCTTAAAGCTATCGCGCCACCCTCGCTCGTACGCGAACGCCACCTGCGGCGTCTCGAACGTCGCCGTCCCAAAGTACCCGCTCGTCGGCAGCAACCCCTTCAACTCGTTCGGCAGCGCCTCGCGCGCCAGGTCCACGAGCGACCCGACCCGCGCCCCCGACCGCGCGTTCTCCGCCGCGCCCACGGTCAGATCCCATCGCCCCTCGCGCTCCTCGTACCTCAGCCCGCTCGTCGGCTCGACGCCGTCGCCGCGCAGCGCCTTCAGACTCACCGGGCACGCCAACGGAAACGTCGTCGTCGTCCCTCGCCGTCGCGGCGGTTCCGCCTCGTCCTCCTCGTACGACGCCTCCGCCGCCGTCGTCGTCGTCGTCGTCGTCGTCGCGTCGCCGTCGTCGTTCGTCGCGCGTCGGCGTCGGGGCGTCGCAATCATCCGCCGTCCCGCGCCGCGCGTCGGCGCGCGCGCGCGTCGCGCGCGTTCCATCGCGTGCGTCGTCGGCGTCGCCCGCATCGCGCGCGCGCCTCGAGT
>MDSW01161414.1_pt1 | contig 19175 bp, 15 predicted proteins | sample 811171 | NCBI WGS metagenome assembly MDSW01 (sample SAMN05326641, study PRJNA326480) | marine metagenome | isolation source: seawater | place: Atlantic Ocean: North West | collected 2012 | reverse complement strand
CCAAATGTTTTCATAAACAATCCAACTTTTTCAAAATTTGTCATTTAACTCCTATATGATTTATTAATTTTTTAATGTATAATTTAATAAGTATACTCTCAAAAGTTAAACTATGAAATTTAGAAAAGAACATGATAGCATTGGTTCAATAAATGTACCTGTGGATAAGTATTGGGGGGCATCCACTCAAAGATCAAAAAAGTACTTTGATATAGGAGAAGTTTTAGTCGAGCCAATTTTGATTAAATCTATAGCAATAATAAAAAAGGCAGCTGCAATAGTTAACTATAAAAATAATGATATTGATAAAAAAATTTCTAAATCAATTATAAAAGCTGCTGATGAAATTATTCAAGGAAAATTGGATGATCATTTTCCATTAAAAGTATGGCAAACAGGATCTGGAACTCAAACAAATATGAATGTTAATGAGGTTATTTCAAATAGAGCAATTAAAATACTTAAAAGTAAAGTGGGTTCAAAAAAACCAGTTCATCCAAATGATCATGTTAACAAATCTCAATCAACAAATGATGTTTTTCCAACAGCAATGCATATTGCGATTGCAATAAAAACTTTAAATTCATTACTTCCAGGATTAAATTTATTAAATAAAGAGTTAAAAAAGAAAGTTAATGAATTTAAAAAAATTGTAAAAATTGGTAGAACTCATTTACAAGATGCAACACCATTATCTTTAGGGCAAGAATTTTCTGGATACCAGTCGCAGCTTGAAAAATGTATTGAAAGAATAAAAAATGCATTGAATGAGATATACTTTTTAGCTCAAGGTGGGACTGCCGTTGGAACGGGAATAAATACAAAAAAAAATTTTGATAAAAAAATAGTTAATGAAATAAAAAAAATTACTAAACTTCCGTTTAAGCCTGCAAAAAATAAATTTGCAGCTCTCGCAGCCCATGACGCAATTGTAAATTTTTCAGGAACTTTAAATACAACTGCAGTTTGCTTAATGAAAATTGCAAATGACATACGTTTTTTAGGATCTGGTCCTAGAGCAGGATATGGTGAATTAGTGCTTCCTGAAAATGAACCGGGATCCTCAATTATGCCTGGTAAAGTAAATCCTACTCAATGCGAAGCAGTAACTATGGTTTGTGTCAAAGTTATAGGTAACCATAATGGAATTACAATGGCTGGTTCACACGGTCATTTTGAACTAAATGTTTTTAAACCTTTAATTATTCACAATATTCTTCAATCGATACATATTTTATCAGATAGCACTAACAGTTTCGCAAAGTATTGCATATCTGGATTAAAAGCTGACAAAAATAGAATAAAACAATTACTAGATAATTCTTTAATGCTTGTCACCGCCTTATCTCCAAAAATTGGCTATGACAATGCCGCAAAGATTGCAAAAAGAGCCCTAAAAAATAAAACAACATTAAAAGAAGAAGCTTTAAAATCTGGTCTAATAGATGAAAGTGATTATGACAAAATTGTTGATCCAAAAAAAATGATTAACCCAAATTAAGTATTTAAAATCCTTTTTAAATAAGTCTTTAATTCTTGTATATTCTTTACATTATAAGTTTGATCAAGCAGATCTTTATTTTTTTGACCATTTATTTTTATTTGTGAAATCATAATTTTCCCTGTATCAATATTTTTACTTAAATTAAAATAAATTTTATCTATATTTTCAATTAAATTTAATTTGATTTGAAATTTTTTAGCAAATTTTTTCTTATTTTTTATTTGTAATATATTTTTTGATAAAAATATTAATTCACCTCCATTTTCAATATATGAAACTTCAGAAGTTATTTGGCCTCCATTTATTTTGAATAAAATTTTATTTAAATCAATAGATTTTTCGTTAAATAATATATTTATTTTTCCTGAATTAATTAATTCATTTTTTATATCATCTAAGTCAATATTTAATATACCATTTAAGTTACCTAATAAATCTGGATTATAGTTAGTAAAAAAATATAAAAATTCATCAATAAAAAAATCTATTTCTTTTTCAACAAATTTTATATCTGTTTTAAAATAAAAAGGATTTAATTCAAAATTTGAAAAAATTTTTATTTTGTCATTAGATTTTGGTGACTCAATTATAAACTTTTCATTATCTAAAAAATAATTTACACTCATAATCTCATTTAAAAATTTAATAGAAATTTCTCCTTCAAACTCATTATTATCTTTAAATAAAAAAAAATTTTTTAAAACTACATTTGGATTTTTTAATTTTATTTCTGTCTGTGATCTGTTGGGTGTTTCGTAATATCGTTTCCAAGAAGAGTTATAGTTTATATCGAAAATATTTCCCTTAATTTTTAATTTTTTATAATTATCATTTTTATTTATAGAATATAATATTTTATTAATTGGAGAAATCAAAATTGTTTTATTGTCCTCATCAAGAAAAAAAAAATTACTTTTTTTTATTATAATTTCATTATTTTTTTTATTGTAAAGATAGTTGTGAAAAATTTTTATATCATCAAATTTAAATCTAAAATTTGTATTTTTTATTTCTACTTTATCAAATTTTAAATTTGACTTTGAATATAAATTTTTGGGAGATAAATATATTTTTAAATTTTCAGTATTAATATTTGAGGATTTTTTACCCTCAAAACTTAGACTTAAATTTGCTTTATTAACCAATAAATGCGGTTGTGGAATAAATTGATACTTAACTTTATCTAATATTTGTAAATTAATATTAAATTCTGAAAAGAATTTTTTTTCAATATGGCTTTCTATACTTTTATAATTAAATAAAACTGGTATTGATAAAAATATGATTGTTGAAAAAAATAAAATAATTAATGCTATAATAATCGGAAAAAAATTATTTTTTTTTGATTTATTCATGAAAATTAGAATGGGTTATACTACAAAAAAATAAATGATAAATTCAGAATATTTACTTAATTTAAACGATAACCAAAGGGAAGCCGTTTCTCATCTTGATGGGCCATTATTAATTGTAGCCGGAGCAGGATCGGGAAAAACAAGAGTATTAACTTCAAGAATTGCCCACATAATTAAAAATCATAAGGCATTTCCTGACCAAATATTGTCTGTAACTTTTACAAATAAAGCTGCTAAAGAAATGCAAATAAGAGTATCAAGATTTTTAAAAAAAGAAGCCACAGGACTTCCTTGGCTTGGCACATTCCATTCAATAAGTGCGAAACTTTTAAGAAAGCATGCTGATGCAGTAGGATTAAAATCAAACTTTTCTATTATCGACCAAGACGATCAATTAAGACTAATTAAAAATATATGCAAAGCAGAAAATATAGACATAAAAAAAATATCACCAAAATATATTTTGGCAATAATTGATAAATGGAAAAATAAAGGATTTTATCCTGATGAAGTAATTTTAAAAAAAAAAGATGTTTTAGAAAAAAATTTTTTAGGCATATACAAAATTTATCAACAAAAATTAATTGACCTAAACGCAGCTGATTTTAGTGATTTAATACTTCATACTGTAAAGATATTTGAAAAATATAAAGATATAGCCAAGCTTTATTCAAAAAAATTTAAATATATTTTAGTAGATGAATATCAAGATACAAATTTTATACAAAGTGAATGGCTAAAATATTTATCTGAATATAATAATAATATATGCTGCGTAGGAGATGATGATCAATCAATTTATAGTTGGAGAGGAGCTGAAATTAAAAATTTTCTTCAATTTGAGGAAGTATATAAAAATACTAAAATTATTAGATTGGAAAAAAATTATAGATCTACTCAAAATATTTTAAGTGTTGCATCTAAGTTAATTGAAAATAATAAAAATAGAGTAGGAAAAAATTTATTTACAAATCAAAAAGATGGGGAACTTGTAACATTAGATTGTTTTAGAAATGTTAAAGATGAAGCTACTGAAATTGGATCAAACATTGAAAAATTTAAAAAAAAATTTTCGTTAAATCAAATTTCTATCTTAGTTAGAGCTATTTTTCAAACAAGAGAATTTGAGGAAAGATTTTTAAAAATAGGTATTCCTTATAGAATAGTTGGAGGAATTAAATTTTATGAAAGGGCAGAAATAAAAGACTGTATAGCATATTTAAGAGTTGTTCATCAGCCTTTGGATGATTTGTCTTTTGAAAGAATTATAAATGTACCTAAAAGATCAATTGGTGACACAACAATTAAGTTATTAAATGATTTTGCAAAAAAAAATACTTGTTCTTTAGAAAAAGCTTCTAGAAAATTGATAGAATTAAATAAAATAAAACCTAAAACAAAGATTGGATTAAATTATTTATTAAACCTAATAACAAAATGGAGAAACGATTTAAAAAAAGAAATAAATCATAACAAGTTACTTCAGTTAATTTTGGATGAGTCTGGTTATAGCGAAATGCTTAAGAATAAAAAAGATTTAGAAAATGAAAGTAGGTTAGAAAATATTAAAGAACTTTTAAATGCTATGAAAGAGTTTGATAATCTTGAAAGTTTCTTAGAACATGTGGCTCTTGCAACTTCATTGGATCAAGACTGGCAAAGTGAAAAGGTAAATCTTATGACCATGCATGCATCAAAAGGTCTTGAGTTTGATGTAGTTTTCCTACCAGGATGGGAGGAAGGTTTGTTTCCTCACCAAAAAAGCATTGAAGAAAAAGGGGAAAACGGTCTTGAAGAAGAAAGAAGATTAGCCTACGTAGGAATTACAAGAGCAAAAAAACTAGCTAAAATTTCTTTTTCTATGAATAGATTTTATCAAGGAGACTGGATAGATAGCATGGCTTCAAGATTTGTAGATGAATTACCAGAAGAATTTATAAAAAAAAATAATAATTTTATTGATGACACAGAAGAAGATTTCGATTTTAATCAAGATATTGATTTTGATAGTGAAGTTAGAAGCCCAGGGTGGATAAGATATCAAAAAAAATTAAAATGATAAATAAAGTAAAAGAATTAATAGTATCAAATGATTTAGATGGATATATTGTACCTAAAAATGATAAATATTTTACTGAATATTCAAAAATAAATTATCTAAAAGAAGTTTCAAATTTTTCTGGATCTGCAGGTTTTGCTGTTATTTTAAAAAAAAGAAGTTATCTTTTTGTAGATGGAAGATACACAATACAAGCAAAAAAAGAATCAGGGAATAAATTTATAATTTGTGAAATCCCATATAAATGGCCAAAAGATATTTTTAAAAAATTAAACATTGGTTTTCATCCAAAATTTTTTACAAATAGCATACTATATAAATATTTTTATAATAAATGTAATTTAATACCTATTAATAAAAACTTAGTTAATGAAAATTTTAAACGAAAAGATCATACTCCTTTTTATTCATTAACAAATAAAGTTTCAGGTGAAAAATCAATATTAAAAATAAATAGAATAGTTAAATTATTAAAAAAAAAAAAATTAAATTATATTTATATAAGTGCTGGTGAAAATATATGTTGGCTTTTAAACATAAGAGGAAATGATTTACCAAACTCTCCTGTTGCTAATTGTAAATTAATTTTAACTGATAATAAAAAAATTTATTTTTTTTCACCTTTAAATAAAGTTACAAAAATTAAAAAAAAGCTAAATAACCATAAAATTTCGTTTCACGAAGAGGATGAATTTTTTAGAATTTTAAGCTTTTTACCTCGTGGCAAATTTTCTATTGATCACCAAACTTGTTCTATTTTTGATGAAGGTTTATTAAAATCAAAATTTAAAATTAAAAATAAAATTGATCCAATTTATTTTTTAAAATCTATTAAAAACAAAACTGAAATTAACAATATGAAAAAAGCACATATAGATGATGGAATTGCTCTAACTAAATTTTTATACTGGATCAAAAATAGGAATATTAAAAACTTAACAGAAAAAAAAGTAGAATTAAAACTAGAAAATTTTAGAAAATTAAATAAAAATTATCTATTTCCTAGTTTTGACACTATTGCAGGATCTGGACCAAATGGCGCTATTATACATTATAGATCAGATAAATTTTCTAATAGAAAACTTAAACAAAAAGATTTATTATTGTTAGACTCTGGCGGACAATATAGATGGGGAACAACTGATGTCACTAGAACCGTGTGTTTCACAAACCAAACAAAAAAAATAAAAGAAATTTTTACAAGAGTCTTGAAAGGTCATATATCGGTAGCATTATCAGATATCAAAAAAGAAAAAATAGGACATAACATTGATAAAAAGGCTCGAAAAAGCCTTAATTCTGCTGGATTAGATTACCGACATGGAACTGGCCATGGTGTTGGGTATTTTTTAAATGTTCATGAAGGTCCACAGGCTATTTCAAAAAATAACAACATAATTTTAAATGAAGGAATGATTTTGAGCAATGAACCTGGTTTTTACTTAGAAAAAAAATTTGGAATTAGAATTGAAAATTTGGTTTTTATAAAAAAAGTAAAAAATAAAATGTCTTTTGAAAATTTAACTATGGCACCAATAGATAAAGATCTAATTAACTTTAAAATGCTAAGTAACTCAGAGAAAAACTATTTATTCAAATATCATCTTGAAATTTATTCAAAAATTTCAAGATTTCTTTCAACAAATGAAAGAAGGTGGTTGGCAAAATTAATTTAACAGTTTATTCCAATCTTTTTGGGATATAATTTTTATCCCAATATTTTTTGCATGTTCAATTTTTTTATTTGTTGGTTTGTCACCTATGACAAGATAATTGAGCTTTTTATTTACACTACTAAGAACCGTTCCAGAATTTTTTTCAACCATTGACTTTGCCTCTGCTCTACTAATATTTGAAAGCTTACCAGTAAACATGAAAGTTTTATTTTTAAGTTTACCTTTTTTATTAATTTTTCTGTCCTGGATTGATAGAATTTTACTTAATTCAAGAACAACATTATAATTTATTTTATTTTTAAAAAATTTTTTAATTGACTCAATTTGTGTTTCGCCTATTCCATCTATGTTTTTAAATTCTTGATAGTTTTTTTTGTTAATTATATTAAAGAAGATTTGGAAAGATTTAGAATGTTCAGAAATTAATTTTGCATTTTCAATTCCAATATGGCGAATACCTAAAGAGTACAAAAATCTTTCTAGAGAAATTGTTTTTGATTGTTCAATTGAATATTGTAAATTAGAGGATGATAAATTTCCCCAACCATCTAGATCAGATATTTTTTTAAAATTAAGTTTAAATATGTCCTGAGGCAACCTTATAAAGCTTAAATCCCAAAATTTTTCCACAACTCTTTTTCCCAATCCATCAATATTCATTGCTTCTTTTGATATAAAATGTTTAATTTTTTCAATAGCAATCTTATCACAATCATAACCTTCATTAGTACACCTTCTAACAGCATCAAATTTTTTAGTAGTATTATTAAATTCTTTTTCTGTTTTAGATCCACACGAAGGACATTTTGTAGGAAAAATGAATTTACTCGAATTTTTTTTTCTTTTTTTTATATCAACTTCAATTACATGTGGAATAACATCTCCAGCTCTTTCAATTTTAACCGTATCTCCCAATCTAATATCTTTCCTAATAATTTCATCTTCATTATGAAGTGTAGCATTTGAAACTACAACTCCTCCAATATTGACAGGTTTAACTTTAGCCACTGGAGTTAGAGCACCCGTTCTCCCTACCTGAATATCTATTTTTAAAATTTCCGAATAAGCACTATCAGCAGAAAATTTATGAGCTATTGCCCATCTAGGGGCGTTAGAGGTAAACCCTAATCTATTCTGTAATTTGAGATTATTAATTTTATATACTAATCCATCTAAATCATATTCAAGATTATATCTTTCATTTTCAAATTTTTTGTGAACTTTAACAAGTTCATCAATATTTTTTACTACTTTGTTATGTTCACTAGTCTTAAAACCCCATTTTTTTAAAGCTTCTAAAAAATCAGACTGATTTTTAAAATTATTATTTTCAAAAAATCCAAAAGTATAGGCAATAAATTTTAAAGGAATTTTTTTTGTTTCTTTTGGATCTTTTTGTCTAAGTGATCCAGAGGCAGCATTTCTGGGATTTGCAAAACTTTCTTTTAATTTGGTAAAATCACTTTTTTTAATAAAAACTTCTCCTCTAATATCAATATCAATTGGAAAATTATCATTTTTAATTTCATTTGGAATATCTGAAATAGTTTTTAAATTTTCAGTAATTAGCTCTCCAACATTACCGTCTCCTCTAGATGTGCCTGAAAATAGTTTGCCTCTTTTGTAAGTCAGAGAAGCTGAAATACCGTCAATTTTAGGTTCTACACTATATTCAAATTTAATATTTTCATTAAGATAATTATGGATTTTTTTTTCAAAATTAACTAGATCATTTTCATCAAAAGCGTTGGAAAGTGATAACATTTGGACTCTATGTTCTGATTTTAAAAAATTTTTTGAAGGTTTAAATCCAACTGTTTTTGTCGGTGATAAATTATTATTTAGAAATTTATATTTTTTTTCTAATTTTGTTATTTCTTCTTTTAATTCGTCAAATTCTTTATCAGATAAAATTGGTGAACTATCCTCGTAATATAGTTTATTATGCTTCTGAAATTGATTAATTTTATTTAAGTAATTTTTTTTTATCTTATTAATATCCATAAAAAATCATTTTACTTAAAGATATCTTTAAATTTTTTTAGAATAGACTTTTGTTTTTTTATATCTTTCTTTTTTAAAATTTTTTCATAATCTTTATTAATAATTTTGTAAGAAGCTTCATACCACTGGCTAGATTGATAATTATATCCTAGAACTGCTGCATATTTGTTTGCTTCATCAAGAAGTCCTAACTTATAATTCAATTCTACTAGTCTATGCAAAGCCTCTTCGATATATATGGTTGTGCTGTAATCAGTTGAAATTTTTTTAAACCTATTCATTGCTGGTATCCATTTTTCTCTATCTAAATAATATCTAGCAAGATACATCTCTTTTGAAGCAAGAATTTCTTTTATTAACTCTAACTTAAATTCTGAATCTAAAGCAAATTCGGTATTAGGATATTCATTAACCAAAATTTCAAAATATTTTTGTGCTTTTATTATTTCTCCCAAATCTTTTGTTTCATCTATAATCTGATTGTAGTGACATATAGCCAATAAATAGTAAGCATAATCTGTTCTAGGATGATTTTTATATTTATCTAAAAATCTTTCTAATTCGAATATTGCATCTGAATAATAAAGTTGTGAGTAATAGGCATATGCTGCCATTAATGTAGATCTCGCTGCCCAGATTGATTGAGGATATAAGAGTTCTACTTCATTAAATTTTTTTGCTGCAAAAATAACATCACCTTTATCAAGTTCTTTTAAACCTTCATTGTAAGCTTCAACCATTTGCAAGTCTAAGTTTTTTTCTTCTATTATTGAAACTTTTTCCTCTTTTTTAGAGCATGATAAAATCAAAATGAATAAAGTAAAAAAAATTAAAATTTTTGGTAAATTCATTTAAGAATTTTATCAGAATATTTATAAAATTCTAATTTTTATGCAATAGATTTCAAATTTTGAGTATTATTAGCAAGTGTGTGTGGTAAGTTTTTACCTTTGATTTCAAGTAAAGAATAATTTTTATTATCACTGAACAATTTTTTTAATAGTTTGTTTGTTAAGCTATGACCACCTTGTGAACAAACTAATGATCCAAGTATTCTATAACCCGTTAAGTATAAATCTCCCATGCAGTCTAGAATCTTATGATTTACAAATTCCAAGTTATTTCTTAATCCGCTGTTGTTCATTATTTTATCTTCTTTTACAACTATAGCATTTTCTAAGCTACCACCTTTTCCTAAACCCATCTCTTTAAGTTTTTTTATATCTTCAAAGAGACAAAATGTTCTAGAATTATAAATATCTTCAAGACTATCTTCATATACATTAACTTTATTTCTTTGATTTTTTATTAATTTATTTTCATATTTTATTTCAAAATCAATTTCTAAAGCTGCATTAGATTTATCTATTGAAATAAATTTATTTCCCTCTTTGATATCTATTTTTTTATTTACTTTAATCAATTTTATAGGAACATCGGTAGTTATAATGCCAGCATTTTTAATTAACTCTATAAACTCTTTTGCTGAACCATCTAGAATTGGCACTTCTTGAGAGTTTAATTCAACAATTGCATTATCTATTCCCAAACCATAAAAAGCAGCCATCAAATGCTCTATCGTGGATACTTTAATACCAAATTCATTTGCAACAGTTGTACAAAGAGTTGCTTCAACTACATTCATAAAATTTGGAATAACTAAATTATTTTTTTTTATATCAGTTCTTCTAAATATTATTCCTGAGTTCGGAGAAGAAGGTAAAATATTTAAATCAACTTTATTTCCAGTATGAATACCTACGCCTGATATAGAAACTTTTTTAGATATAGTTTTTTGTGATAACAAAGACATTGGCTGAAATATATAAAAGGTAAGGAATTTTGATATACAACTAATATTACAAGAAAATACAACTATCTAGAAAATAGGTTGAAAAATCTTTCAAAAAAACCAGGTTTTTTGTTATTTTTTTTAATAAATTTTAATTCATTGTAATTGCTTTTATCAAAATCATTTCCAGCATTACAAATTTCTGAATCATTTTCTTCATAAAAGCTTATTTCTTTAAAATTATACTTTATATCTAAATGAAATGAATTTTTATTAAATAATTTTGATCCATTCCCAGTTAATATTAAAGTAGAATTTATAGAGTCTTTTAATTCTTCTTCAAAATATATACCTTTAAAAACTAATAAAATAATTTCCTCAACTCTAGATAATATTACTTTTTTTATTAAATCTATTGAAATGTTTTTTCCTATAATTTCTTGTATAAGATGTTTTTTTTCTTTTTCATCTTTTTCATCAAAAGAAAATTCTATTTCTGATTTATTAAAAGTTTTTTTGATTTTTTCTGCATAATCAATGTTTAATTTTAGAATTTTTGAAATATCTTTTGTTATATGATTTCCGCCAACTCGAATACTATTAAAATAAATAAGTTTATTATTTTTATACGATACGATAGTACTTCTTTCCCAGCCAATATCCAGAAATGTAAGTATTTTTTTTTGTTTAAAATGTTTTATGTAAGAAAACGACTTAATATAGCTAGAACAGTAAAGATTTGTGATTTGTAAATTATTTTTTTTAAATATATTTAAAATTTCATTATATCTTTTAAAATTTAAACATAAAAACTTTATTTCGACAATTATTGATTTTATCTTCTTGTCATTCTTAAAATTTTCTAAGTAATCACTTCCATCGATAATAGATTTTGTTGTAATTATATGAATAATTTTATCTTCAATATAGTTATTTGAAATTAATAAATTTGCTTCCATTATTAACGAATTATATATTTCTTTTAGCTCAACTGGATGATCAAAATCTTTTTTAATTGAAAGATCTATAGAGTAAAATTCAGAATGATCATATAAAACTATTACATTTTCTAAATGAGATGAAATTTTTTTTTCAGCTTCTCTAATTAAAAAGTTAAGTGATTTAGAATGTTCTTCAAAATCAATTTTTTTTATTATTTCTTTTGATGTTGAAAAAATATTTTTTAAATCTTTATTAAATACACTTAACCTTAAATTGTCTAATCCAAAATCAACAACGGTAGAGTATTTATTATTTTTCATTAGTCAAAATTATTTGACTAGGTACTCTCAAATCAACAATCTTTATAGAACTTAAATTGACATTACTAATCATTTTTTTATAAATCTTTAATGAATTTTTTATATTTTTTGATGGTAGCATAACTATAAGACCATCTTGATTTTGAAAATCCCATCTTTTATTTCTATAATAATAATATTTAACAATTTTTTTTATATCTATTTGCTTTTCTTCTAAAATATTTTGTAATTCCAAAAATTCATCAATTTTAAATTTACCAAATATTAATGGTAAATTTTTTTCTATTTTTATTTGTTTTGAGTCTGTAAATTTACCATTATTGCCAATAAAAAACTTTTCACCATTTATAATAGTACTGCCAAGAAATTTTGTTTTTTTTAAATTTATATTTATTTCTGAGGGAAATATTTTCTGTATTTTGATTTCTTCCAAAAAATTGAACTTTTCTAGCTTTTCTAAAATTAAATATTTATCAAGAAAAAAAATATTTTTATTTAATAAATATTTTAATTCATCGTTTACTAATTTTTTTTCATATCTCTCTATACCTTCAATATGAAGGGTTTTTAATAAAACACTTTCGTTAAAATTTTTATAAATATTAAAGTTAAAAACTGTGCTGATAAAAAAAAATACAAATAAGTAAAAATATATTTTTTTTTTATTTATTGATTGATGCATCATTCATAATATCTTTAATTAATTGATAAAAGCTTATTTTATTGTATCTAGCTATTTCTGGAACCAATGAAAGAGATGTCATGCCAGGCTGAGTATTAATTTCCAATAAGTAAAATTTATTATTATAAAATCTAAAATCTGATCGTGTTACTCCCCTGCATTTAAGAAGATTGTGCGCTTTAAAGGCAATAGAATTTACTTTTTTGTAATTTTTTTTACTTATATCTACTGGAATTATATGTTGTGTTTTAGCTTTTGGATTATATTTAGCCTCATAATCATAGAATTTTCTTTTAGGTTTTAATTCTATCGCACCCAATTTTTTTTTTCCCAATATAGCAACCTGTATTTCTCTTCCAGGTATAAATTTTTCAATTAAAATTTCTCTATAATTTTTAAGTTTTAGTAAATTCTTAATAAAATTGGTCTGATTGCAAATAAAAACATTTACACTAGATCCTTCATTAATTGGCTTAATAACTACAGGAAAATTAAATTTTTTTTTTATTTTTTTTATAATTTTTATTTTATTAAAATTATTTTTAAAAATAAATTTAAAATAAGAAGGTGTTAAAATATTATTTTTAATAAATATTTTTTTTGACAGTTCCTTATCAATTGCCAATGATGAAGATAAAACTCCAGAATGAGTATATTTTACTTTTTCACTTTCTAATAAAGCTTGAATATAGCCATCTTCACCATATCTACCATGTAGAAGATTTAATACCAAATTAGGTTTAAATTTTCTCAATTCTTTTATAAATTCTCCATTAGGTTCTTTTACCAATAACTTGTAATTTTTATGTTTTTTTAATTCTTTACAAACACTTTTAGCTGTTAATAGACTTATTTCTCTTTCTTTTGAGTACCCTCCTGCAACTATTAATATTTTTTTCATTATTCAACGATTACAATTTCAAGTTCTAAATTAATTCCTGTCTTATCTTTAACATTTTTTTTTACATAGCTAATTAATGATTTCATATCTTTGTATTTTGCATTTTTTTTATTTACAAAAAAATTTGAGTGTTTTTGTGAAATGACAGCATCACCAAAACTGATATCATTTGGAACAGATTTTTTGATTAACTCCCATACTTTTCTTTCAGTTTGATCTTTTGGATTTTTAAAAGTACTACCACTAGTTTTAAGTTTGGTAGGTTGAGAAATTTCTTTTTTTTCTTTGAGTTCTTTCATATATTTTTCTATCTCTAAATTATTTTTTTTATAACCTTTGAATGTTGCGCTTAAAAAAATAATATCATCTGGCAAATCTGTATTTCTGTATTTAAAATTAATTTTTTCTGCAGGAATACTTTTAACTTGACCATTAAAATCAATAACTTGTATTGAAACTAATACATCTTTAAATTCTTTATTGAAGCAGCCTGAATTCATTCTTACTCCTCCTCCTATCGATCCAGGAATACAAGACATAAACTCTAACCCACCAATATTATTATCTTTGGAAAATTCAGATAACCTTCTCTGTGTAGTGGCTGCACCAGCAACTATGGTATTTTCATTCAATAGAGATATTCTTGAAAAATCTTTACCTAATTTTATTATTAAACCTTGAAAAATTTCATCACTAATCAACACATTTGATCCAGACCCTAAAATAAAGATTTTACTTCTGCGAGAGTATAATTTTAAAAATTCAACTAAATCTTTAAGTGTTTTTGGCTTAAAAAATACTTTTGTTTTTCCTCCTATATTAAACCAATTTAAGTTTTTTATTTCAAAATCAAATAATATTTCACTTTCAATATTGGAAGCAAATTTTTCTATATCTTTTATTATTATCATATATTGTTCTTTAAATTTTTCATCCAACTAGAAATTGAACCTGCACCCATACCTATATATAATTTTTCACCGTACGCTGTTTGTTTTAATAAATTTTTTAATTCCACTTCATTGTTTACTCTTATAAGTTTAACTTTAGAATTCTTAATTATAAGTTTTGCAAATGAATTATATGAAAAATTTAGCTTTATATTTTCATTTGCTTTATAAATTGGACATAGAATAACTGTGTGAGCTTTCTTAAAACATTTTGAAAACTCTAATTTTAAGCTTTTAACTCTTGAAATTCTGTGTGGTTGAAAAACACAAATAATTTCTTTCTTTCTATAAACTTCTTTTACACCATCTAATACAGAGCTTATTTCTGTTGGATGATGTGCATAATCATCAACAAAGATTGCTTTATTATGCTTAAATAAATAACTAAATCTTCTTTGAACGCCTTTAAAATCAATCAATCCTTTCTTAATAATCTTTTCAGATATTCCGATAGAAAATGCTACAGCTAAGGCTGAGGTAACATTTTTTACATTATGCATTCCTATTAGTGGAATCTTAATATTTTTTATTGTTTTTTTATTTGCTGGAATATTAATTTTTATATCGAATGAAGAAAAATTTATTTTTTGCTTAACATTTAATATTTGAAAATTAGATTTTTTACTTAGACCATAAGTATAAAAATTTTTATTTTTTGTTTTGTTTAAAATATTTTTAATGTTTTTATCATCAATGCATAAGAATGCTTTTCCCAAGGAAGGAATTTTTTCAAGAAATTCAGAAAATTTATTTTTTAAATTATTTAAAGATTTATAATAATCTAAATGTTCAGAATCTATATTTGTGATAATTGCATATGTAAAAGGAATTTTTAAAAAGCTACCATCCGATTCATCAGACTCAATTATGCACCAATTACTTTTTCCTAATTTTGCAGAATTTCCAAAAGAATTAAGTATTCCACCATTGATAATTGTAGGATCTAATTTAGCCTGTGTAAAAATATTAGATATAAGTGATGTTGTGGTAGTTTTTCCATGCGATCCAGTTACAACAATATTTCTCATTAAGGATACAATATGGCCAAGCATCTCTCCTCTTTTGTAAATTGGTAAGTTTAATTTTTTCGCTTCTATTAATTCTGGATTATCTGATTTTATTGCAGAAGAAATAACTAAAATTGTAGTTTTGTTAATATTGTTTCTTTTATGATTTAAAAATACTTTGATTTTTTTTTCCTGCAATCTTTCAGTATTTTTATTACCTGAGATGTCACTGCCCTGAACTTTAAATCCTAAACCGTTCATAATTAAAGCTAGACCGCTCATACCTATGCCGCCTATACCAACAAAATGAATAAGTTCTGTTTTACCTAAATTAATTTTCATTTATTAGATCGAATAATTTTTTGTTTACAATATTCCAAGTGTTTTGGTTAGATATATTTTCTAAATTCTCTTTTTTAATAAAATAATCTTCTTTTTGTTTAAAAAGTTGAATTAATTTATTACTAAGAGAGTCGTCAATAATGCTATCTTGAGACATTATCCAGCAGAGATTTTTATTTTCGTAAAATTTAGCATTATAATATTGATGGTTATCTTTAGCAAAAGGAAATGGTATTGCCACAAATGGTAGATTTAAATGAGCAAGTTCTGAAATAGCCGAAGCACCAGCTCTAGTAATCGCTAAATCATAATCGTGATAATCATTAAATAAATTTTCATCAAAATCAAATAATCTATTTTTAATTTCATATTTATCATATTCATTCTTAATTATATCTTTTTGATTTTTATCGTAAACTTGTTGACAAACCTCAATTCTAAATTCATTTGAAATTTTTAAAATTACTTTTGTAACATTATCATCAAAAAATTTAGCTCCTTGACTTCCTCCTATTATTAAAATTTTCTTAATTTCATTAAAACTATCTTTTTTATTTTTTTTCTGAGAATAAATATTTTTTCTTAAAATTGGATTTATAATAAAAATTTTATTTAAAAATTTTTTTGGAAAAAGTTTAATATTTATATCATAACAAATAATTTTTTTTGCAACTCTCAAAATAATTTTATTTGCTCTACCCAAAACAGAGTTTGGTTCAAAAAGAAATATTTTAATATTTAATAGCCACGATGCAATACATAAAGGTAAAGACATATATCCCCCAGAGCTAATTAAATAATCAATATTATTTTTTTTTAGAAAACTGAAAGATATTACTATCGATATAAAAAATTTTATTAAATTTAATGGAAGTAAGTATAATTTTGAAGAAATATTAGGAACATCAATTATAATCACTTCATAACTTTTTTTATCTATAAATTTTAATCCTCTATGATCGGTAGCCAAGGAAACATCAAAATGATCTTTTAAATGATCATAGATTGATAAAGATGGAAATACATGTCCGCCCGAACCTCCAGTGGCTATTAATATTTTTTTCATTTTAAGTTATTTTTCTTTTAGTTAAGTTTAAAATTATCCCAGAGATCAATGCGGTACTAATAATAGATGAACCACCGTAGCTTAAAAACGGTAAAGTCATACCAGTTGTAGGTAGTAATCGAATATTAACTCCTATATGAACAAATGTTTGTAATAAAATTATTGAAATACTTCCAATTAAAACCAATTTTATTCTTTCATCACTCAACAAATTAATTTTTTGAATAACTTTATAAGAAAATACTAGGTAAATTAATAAAATACCTATTACAATAATAGCTCCAAATTCTTCAGATATTACTGACACAATATAATCAGTATGTGCTTCTGGAACTCTAGAATTTAAAGTTCCTTCTCCAATACCTCTCCCAAAAAAACCACCATTTATAATTGCATCACTTGCTTTCTCAGCTTGATAATTTTTGCCTGAAGATGTGTCTAAAAATGATAAAAGTCTAATTTTAATATATTCGAATTTTGGAATAAATAGCACTAGATAAGTTGTTATAATTCCTACTGTAAAAAAAAAAGCGAAAAATAAAAGCATGTTGATGCCAGACACAAAAATTAATGCTAACCAAACCATTGTAATTAATAGTGTTTGCCCTAAATCAGGTTGATAAACTAAAAGTAATAAAATTGGAAAAAGTATAACCGTACTTAAAAAATATTTTAAATATAATTTTCTATTTTTTAAAGATAATAGTAAAGATAAAGTAACAATAAAAAATGGCTTCAAGATTTCTACAGGTTGAAATCTAGGTAAAAATATTAGGTCTAACCATCTCTTTGAGCCTTTTACCTCTGTACCCATAAATGGTACCAACAAAAGAGTAAGAAAAGTTACTAAAAATAATATTAATGAAATCTTAAATAAAACTTTTTGATTTAAAAAAGAAAAAAAAAATAAAACTATAATAGCCAAAAAAATATAAAATAAATGTTTTATAAAAAAATAATAAGAATTAGTATTTAATTTGTCTGAGGCAAGTAGTGAAGTTGAAACTAATGAAAAAAAAAGACCAAGAAAAAATAATCCTAAAATTAAAAATAATAAATACTTGTCAATATTTTTCCACCAAATATAAAAATTATCAAAGTAATTTTTCATAAATTAATTTATTTTTTTAATATATTTTTTTATAATTTTATTAAAATATAATCCTCTTTCTTCAAAATTTTTAAATTTATCAAATGAAGCAGCTGATGGACTAAATAAAATAATTTTTTTATCATTATTACTTTTCAATATATCTTTAAATATTAATTTTAAAGCTTCATCCAAAGTCTTAGAAATTTTATTTTTAATTTTACCAGATAATATATTTGAAAAAAAATATTTATCTTTTCCATAAATATATGCGTTAATTTTTTCAAAATATTTTTTATCTAAATCTAACTTATCTCCTTTCTTCGCCAGCCCTCCTAATATCCAATAAATGTTTTCAAAAGACTCTAATAGAATCTTGGTAGATGAAAAACTTGTGGATTTAGAGTCATTAATAATTGTTAATTTTTTTGAATTATAAATAAGTTGTTGTCTATAATTTAAACCTTTAAATTTATTTGCCGTTTGAATAACTTTTTTTGAACTAACTTTTAAAAATTTTGATATAGCAAAAACAAATGAGAGATTTTTAATATTTGTTAAATTATTAAAGTAACTATTATTTATAAATTTTAAATACTTCATATATTTTTTAAAATTTACAGTTTGTATTTTTGATTCAATTTTATTTCTCTTAATAAATTGATTTAAAATTTTATTTTTTCCTTCAATAAAAGCAAAATCACTTTTAGTTTGATTTTTAATTAATTTAAACTTGGCTTTAACATAATTTTTAAAATTTCCATGTCTTTCAAGATGATTTGGATATAAATTTAATATTATTGAATAATTTGATTTAAAATACTTGCTATAATCCAGCTGATAAGATGATGCTTCAATTACAAAAATTGTATTAATATTTATATTTTTTTCTAATAGTATTGGTATTCCTATATTACCAGTTAATCTAACATCTTTGTTGTTTTGTTTTAAAACATCAAATAACAATTTCGATGTAGTTGATTTACCATTTGTGCCTGTGATAGTTATTTTTTTAATTTTTGGGTAACTCAAATGGAAAATATCAAGCTCGCTTATGATTTTAGACTTATTTTCTTTTAAATATTTGGATATTTTACAATTATTCAAATCTATACCTGGGCTAAGGACAATAAAATCAAAATAATTTTTTTTTAATTGATTATGATTTATTATTTTTTTTTTGAGATTGTAAGGAATATTTTTTTTATTATCGTCAATTATTTTACAATTATTTTTTTTACTTAAAAATTTAAAAGATGCGTAACCTGATTTTCCAAAACCATAAATTAAAATATTTTTTTTAGATATAAAACTTTGAAACTCATTCATTATCTTAATTTCAAAGTCGCCAAACCTATCATTGCTAAAATAATTGATATTATCCAAAACCTTATTACCACCGTTGATTCTGGCCATCCTTTTTTTTCAAAATGATGGTGGATAGGTGCCATTTTAAAAATTCTTTTTCCTGTAAGTTTAAAAGAT
>MDSW01207338.1_pt1 | contig 19176 bp, 15 predicted proteins | sample 811171 | NCBI WGS metagenome assembly MDSW01 (sample SAMN05326641, study PRJNA326480) | marine metagenome | isolation source: seawater | place: Atlantic Ocean: North West | collected 2012 | reverse complement strand
TGATGACCTATGTTGCACGAGGACGTGCCCAAGCAGGTCTTCCGCTGCTGAATGGAGGCGCCATATTGGGTTATATCATCGGCGGATTACTCTTGATAGGACCGGCTATCTTCCAATTTGGAATAACATTGTGAGGTGATACTTGTGCTTGATATGAACATGTTCCGAAATGAACCAGATGTCATTCGTAAAGACCATGATAAACGCGGTATAGCGCATGATAAAATCGACCAAGTCATTGCTTTCGACCAACAGTGGATCAATCTTCAACACGACACAAATCAACTTCGTGCACAAAAAAACACAGCTGCTCGCGGCATTGGTGCAGCAAAGAAATCGGGTGATGAACAAGCGGCTCAACGCATCCTTGCCGAAGTTGCTGATTTAGGTGAACAGATTTCACAGATGGAACAGAAAACTGACTTGGCGATGGCAGAAAGAGACCGCCTGCGAATGAGTATCCCAAATATACTTCATCCAGATGTACCGGTTGGTGCCGATGAATCTGGAAATACTCAACACAGCGTACATGGGCAAAAACCCACCTTTGAATTTGAACCTCGAACTCATAATGAACTCATTGAAATGAATAAATGGGTCGACCTCAAACGTGCTGCAAAAATTGTTGGAAGTCGGTTCTACTTCCTCAAAGGCGACTTAGCAAGACTTGATTTTGCTTTGCAACAATTTGCTGTTAATTTTATTCGTGAGCGTGGCTATACTTTTGTTCAGCCTCCGGTCATGATGAACCGTGAAGCCTACGAAGGCGTAACCGACCTCTCGGATTTTGAAACGGTGATGTATGGTGTCGAGCCCGATAACTACTACATGATTGCAACATCAGAACACCCCCTCACTGCCATGTTTATGGGTGAAACAATTCCTGAAAGTGACTTACCTTTGCGTATCGTAGGAGCCTCACCTTGTTTCCGAAGAGAAGTTGGCTCTCATGGCCAATCTGATTTAGGAATTTGGCGAGTTCATCAGTTCACCAAAATTGAACAAATCATTATTGCCAGTCCTGAGCAATCTTGGGCACTTCAAGAAGAATTGTTACAGAACTGTCTCGACCTCTGGGACGCTCTTGAAATGCATTACGAAGTTGTGAATATTTGTACCGGTGATATGGGTACTGTAGCTGCAAGGAAATACGACCTTGAAGCATGGATTCCTGGCGCAAATCAATACAAAGAAATTGTATCGTGTTCAAACTGCACCGATTATCAAGCAAACCGTTTGCAAATTCGTTATGGTCAACCGGGTCATTCAGGGCAACCAATTGCTCACACTCTCAATTCAACCGCTGTTGCAACCTCCCGTGCATTGGTTGCCATTATGGAGCAAAATCAAATGGAGGATGGGCGTGTTCGAATTCCCCAAGTTTTGCAATCCCTGATGGGTGGCCAAGAGATTCTTGAGCCATGCAGTTGGGGATAATTCGGTGAGATTTGATATATCCTTGCACCGCTGACAAAGCATGGAAGACGACGCCACCCTGTATTTTGGCTACGGCTCAAACCTTGATTGGGATGACTGGAAGTCATGGTGTGAAAAGAAAAATCTTCGATTTGAAGGATTGGTCGAAGTCAGCCCGTGCTGGCTTCCAAACTATTCAATGAAATTTCACTATTATTCAGGGAGTAGAGAAGGCGGTGCCGCAGATGTGGTTGAAACTGGACGAGGGCATGCTGTTCCTGGTGTCCTGTTTCGAATGGATGATGTCACATTGAAGGCCATGGATCGCAAAGAGGGTATCAAGGCTGAAGCATATGAACGTCGAAAGGTACGTGTCACTCTACCAAATGGTACATTTGTCGATGCCTTGACGTATTGTGTCACTGAAAAGCGCAAAGAAAAGAGGTTTATTCAACCAACAAGCATGTATTCTAACCTCATCCTCAATGGACTTAAAAAGAGAAAACTTCCAATTGAGGAATTGAAAAATGCTATTGAAAACTTTAGCCCAAGTTACCCGATAGAGAATCTCTTCGTCTATGGAACGCTCATGCGTGGAGAACAACGTCATACAACGTTGGAAGAATGCTGTGTGGGTGAAGGTCGTTCAGCCACAGCATATGGGAAAATCCTCGACCTTGGAAACTATCCCGGGATGATTGCAGGTGGTGATGATGTGGTTCAAGGCGAAGTCTATCACATCGACCAAGTGTATCCTGCTCTGCAGACTTTAGATTCCATAGAAGGCTTCTATGGCTATGATTCGGACCACTCGTTATTTACCAGAACCATTGTACAAATCATGACTGAAAACGGTTCTGAATGGGCATGGACCTATGTCTACAACCAAGAAGAAGGCGTTGAATCTCAAGCAATAGAATCTGGAGATTGGCGGAACCGTTAATCTTCATCTTCAGTCATTTCCAGTAAAACAGAACCTTGCTGGACTTGTTCACCTGCTGTAAAATGTATTCCCGTAATGTGGCCTGAGGTTGATGCAAGAATCCTATGCTCCATTTTCATTGCTTCCAGTATCATCAAAGTTTGACCTGCTTCGACTGTTTGACCGACTTGAACAAGCACATCGAGTACTTTGCCAGGCATTGGAGCGGTGAGGCCACCTTCCTCTCCAGATTGTGAAGCACCCGGTTCAATTCGTTCCAAGCAAAATGTATGGCCCTCGAAATGAATCCACCATGTATCGTCAACTTTGGCAACTGTTGCTAAGGCCGAACCCCCACTTGCCAGTTGAATGCGTAATCGGCCGTCAGGTTCTACCGTAGCACGGTGTTCACCAAGATACCAAACATCACCTTGCTTAGCAACAGTGACTTCTACAGGCCCTTCCGGGGTTCGAAATTGGTGCTGCATCAAGGATACCTCCTGTTCAATGTCATGAAAGGGCTGACTGGGCCTGAGTATTCATTGGGAGTGGCTGATACCGATGCTTTTCGATGCAAACCTGCACTTTCAGCAACTGCTGCTGCCATAAGCGCACCGTCTTCAAACTCAATCGGTAGTGTTGGTGTCCAGCCTTCAGGCCATAATCGGTCAATCATCGTCGTGTCTGTTGACCCATCAACAACATCAGGCACATCACAGAGTTCTCGTAAAAACCTCAGATTGGTCGTTGTCCCGAGAACAACGAATTCATCCAAAGCGCGTCGCATGCGTTGTAAGGCCTCATCACGTGAAGGCGCCCATACAATCAATTTCGCCAACATTGGGTCGTAATTTGGAGTGACTTCATCGCCTTGCCGCACACCGGTATCCAAACGTATTCCAGGCCCTTCAGGTGGTTGAAAAACAGTAAGTGGGCCAATGGCTGGCAAGAAGTTTTGAGTGGCATCTTCAGCATAAAGGCGGACTTCAATAGCGTGCCCACGGATATGCAATTCTCCACATGACATCGGCTCTCCCGCTGCGATTCGCAACTGTTCACGAACAATGTCAACACCCGTAACCAATTCAGTCACAGGATGCTCAACCTGTATGCGTGTATTCATTTCAAGGAAGAAAAATTCTCCTGAAGGAGCAAGTAAAAACTCAACCGTTCCTGCTCCTTCATAATTGACTGCCATGGCTGCTGCAACTGCTGCCTTACCCATGGCAGAACGTATCTCTTCGGTCATGGTTGCGCAGGGTGCTTCTTCGAACACCTTTTGATGGCGACGTTGAACACTGCATTCCCGTTCTCCAAGATGAATGGTACGACCATGACGGTCTGCAAGAATTTGAATTTCAACATGCTTTGAACCTGTAAGTAAACGTTCGAGGTAGACTCGCCCATCACCAAAAGCTGCTAAGGCTTCACGACGAGCACTTCGTGCTGCTTCAAGCAAATCTTCGGGCCGTTCTACGGCACGCATTCCTTTGCCACCGCCGCCTGATGAGGCTTTGAGCAACAAAGGATAACCGACACGAGTACTGGCTTGTTCGATAGCTATGAGTGCTTCATCTTCATCTTCAGTCTCAATCTCTTCACCCGGAATGACAGGAACACCTGCATCTCTCATGGTAATACGGGCGGTCATTTTGTCTCCCATTCGTTCAATAGCAGATGGGCTTGGTCCAATCCATTGTATTCCGGCTTGAGAAACTGCACGAGCGAAATCTGCTCGCTCAGAGAGGAAACCGAATCCAGGATGCAGTGCATCGGCACCCGTCAATTCAGCGACCTCCAAAATTTGCCTCTGGTTGAGATAGGTCTCGGTAATTGAATCACCCTCCAAAGCAATGGCTTCGTCTGCAAGTTCAACAAAGAATGATTTTGCATCATTCGCAGCATAAATAGCCACGCTGGCAAGACCTGCTTCTCGGCAAGCGCGCAAAATTCGACAAGCAATTTCACCTCGATTTGCAACCAAGACTTTGCTTACCATTGCGTCCCCTCATTCGTTTTTCCAGTTTGCAGGACGTTTGTCGAGGAATGAAGAAAGACCTTCCTGTCCCTCTTTTGAACCACGCATTCGGCTGGTAAAATCAAGTGTGAATTCACGCAAATCCTCATCGCTACCATCCCATCGGTCAAATTCAAGTGTCAACTCTTTGGCCAATGTTACCGCTTGAGGCCCAGTTCCAAGTACTTCTTCGACCAAAATGTCAACTGCTGGTGAAAGGTCGTCAACCACATCGACCACTGCTTCAATGAATCCAGTTCGAAGCGCTTCGGTGGCATCGATTCGGCTGGCTTGCATAGCAAGTCTACGGAAACATGCAGAACCAAGACGGCGGTAAACATAGGGTCCAATGACGGCAGGAAGAATTCCGAGTTTGCCTTCAGAAAGAGCGATTTTGACATTTGATGTTGCGATGACGTGATCAAGACATGCCACAAGTCCAGCACCTCCACCTAAAGCGACGCCTTGTATTGCTCCGATGGTAAAACACGGATGCGACCACAACCCATTGAAAAGTCGGTCAAGACGTTCCGAATCAACTCGGTTTTCTTCAGGTGAATTGGCGCCTGCATCACGCATCATGTTGATGTCTGCACCTGCACAGAAATGACGTCCTGCTCCCGATAGAACGAGTGTTCGAAGATACGAGGCACCCTTTGAATCGACAAGTTCGCCTTGAGTGCCTACACTGCGTTCAGCAGTCCATTCAAACAAGGTACACAATTCTGTAATCATCTGAACATTGAGAGCATTGAATTTGTCTTCCCGGTCCAATTTGATATGGCATCCAGAGCCTTGTATCTCGATCGTAACCAATTCTGTTGGTGGCGGTGTATCCATCATAGTCATCTCAAAAACTCCAATTGCATTTTTAATTTTTTAATTGAAAATATCTCACATTCTAAAAACGCCGAAGCGGTCATCTGGAAGAGGGGCATTTCGTGCTGTTGCCAAACACAACCCCAGAACATCTCGAGTATCACGAGGGTCGATGATTCCATCATCCCAAAGTCGGGCTGTTGAATAATAGGGACTTCCTTCAGTTTCATACTTCTCGAGTATTGGCGCACGGAAGGATTCGAGTTCTTCGCCCATCATTTCAGGAAGGTCTTCTCGAGCACGTTGGTCTTGTTTGACCGTGGTCAATACATCTGCCGCTTGAGGACCGCCCATCACCGAAATTCGGCTGTTTGGCCACATAAACAAAAAGCGTGGATCGTACGCTCGGCCGCACATTCCATAATTTCCTGCACCATGCGAGCCACCAATGATGACTGTGAATTTAGGGACATTAACACACGATACTGCAGTGACCAGTTTGGCTCCATCTTTCGCGATACCTCCAGCCTCATACGCTTTACCAACCATGAATCCAGTGATGTTTTGTAAAAAGACGAGAGGGATTCCTCGCTGACCACATAATTCAACAAAGTGGGCTCCTTTCAAAGATGATTCAGAAAACAGAATTCCATTATTGGCAACAATGCCAACCTTGTGTCCATGGATGTGGGCAAAACCACATACCAAGGTTGTACCATATCGAGATTTGAATTCATGGAACCGTGAGCCATCTACAATTCGCGCAATAATTTCTTTGATATCAAACGGGGTTCGATTGTCATTTGGAATCAAACCGAGCAAATCATCAACATCGTGAGCCGGAGCCTCAGGGGCAGCACTTGCAGATGGGGCGAGGTTTCGAGGACCCAGGTTCTCGACGATGTTTCGAACCATTCGTAAAGCCTCGGTTTCATCTTCGGCAAAATGGTCGGCTACACCTGATTGTGAAGTGTGTACATCTGCTCCACCCAATTCTTCAGCTGTGACTTCTTCACCGGTTGCAGCCTTCACCAAAGGAGGCCCTGCGAGGAAAATTGTCCCATTTCCTTTGACAATAATCGATTCATCGCTCATTGCTGGAACATAAGCGCCACCAGCAGTGCACGAACCTAAGACGGCTGCAATTTGAGGGATTTTATCACCCGACATACGGGCTTGGTTACGGAATATTCGTCCGAAATGGCCGATGTCTGGGAAGACTTCATCTTGCATTGGTAGAAATGCACCTCCTGAATCGACAAGATAGATGCACGGCAAATGATTCTCATGAGCCACAGTTTGAGCACGGATGTGCTTCTTCACAGTCATTGGATAGTACGAGCCGCCTTTCACCGTTGCATCATTCGCAACAAAAAGGCACTCACGGCCATGAACCATACCGACGCCTGTAACGATTCCGGCAGAGTGTGCACGGCCATCATACAGTTCGAAAGCAGCCAAGGGTGAAAGTTCTAAAAAAGCAGTGCCAGGGTCGATAATTCGTTCAATTCGCTCCCGTGCAAGGAGTTTGTTTCGGCTTCGGTGACGTTCAACATATTTGCCACCGCCGCCATTTGAAGCGATTGCTAAACGCTCGTGTAAGGTTTCAAGAAGAGTTTTGTTGAACGCTTTGTGTTCTGCGAACTCAGGGTCGCTGCGATTCACACGGGTAGGCAATCGGTCCATCTTCACCCCTCATACCGAGGGAGGCGGAGGCCGTCTTTAACACTACTACAGTGCGGGTTATCGGAACAATTGTTCCTACACTCCGAGCATGAGGCGGCCGATGTCTCGCAATCCAGGAGCCAGTCCGACGATGAGAACAGCCAATACAATGAGAATACGGATGTGACGTTGTCTATTTTCGACTTTCATTTCCATGAACATCCAAGCGATTGCCGCCACCAATACCGCTTTCAAAAGTACGAACAACCAAGCACCTTTGCCAAACTCAATTCCAAGCATTGCGTTCACTTCAGCACCGTAGAGAATCACTTGGTTACTGACCACGTGTTTTTCTCCATAGCCAAAATAATCGATTCCAACCATTGTCGCAAATGCATCGCATAATTGGCCAAATACCATTGCTAATACCATCGGACTTGCGAGAAGTGCTGTTCTTGAAAGCATCTCGACGGGATGGTTTTGAATTTCATCTCCTGCCTCTTCCCATGCTTTGATACTGATTCCTTGTGGGAGTACACCGGCTTCATAACCCGTAAGTTGGAGTTGAAGCGCGTCATCTTTGCCTCGCTGATACATCACAAAACAGACCAAACTCGGAATTCCAAAGACGACCAAAAGAGGCCACCATACAATCGATTCAGAAACCCGTGAACTCTCTTGAGCCCATGGAGTGGAAAGGAATTGAAGCCAATGGGCAAAACCAATCATGCTGGCTGAAGCACCAAAAGCAAGCATTCCTCTGGTGATTGCAGGCCACCCTCTGGTTTTGAGAATGATTGTAAAAAGAATGGCGAAAGCAGAAACCAAGCCAAAAATGACCCAAAATGCTCCTATTCCTTCATGATTTGCATATTCTGGTTGATACAAGTAGGCCCAATGGAAAAACAAAACAAGTGAAAGTATCGACAATAGTGATACCCGTGCTTTGGCTTCTGCACGGTCGGTATCAATACCGTCCCACTGAGAAGCGAGATACTGAGAAAGTGCAGCTACGACAACAAGCCAAGCAGCCAAGTGTAAATGGATAAGAGGTGAAATAAACATCCAATCCATATCTGAACTAAAGAAATCAGCATCCTCTAAAACTCGTAAAACAGGAGCAAGGCACACCCAAGTGAGGAGTGCCATAAGCATACGGTCATCGGCAGGTAGATTCGCTTTTCGAAACAGCGCTTGAAGGACAAGGACACTGGCCAACATACTGAATGTGTAGAGCATTGTGTTCATCGAGTTGTAATCAGCATCGCCAGCGGAGCCGGCATCTTCCATTATCGGGTCCCATACAATGGGTTTGAGCCCGTCTGTCCAAACAAAATCATTCGCTACAACGAAACCAACAGCAAAAAGGCCGAGACCAAAAAGCGTGAGCCATAAGGCACTTTTTTCAACCGTAGAATAGACTTCTGAAGGCAAAGATGGATGCTTCGAAGCAAGTTGTTTCTCAAGTTCTTCAAGACTCGACATAACAATCCCTGTTCTCGCCTCGGGTACCTCATCAATATCCTTTGGGGGCTGATGTTCGAGAATCGTTCAAATCTAGCAAGATGAATTCACTCTTCTTCTTGTGAAAGACGAGCAATCAAATCTGCTTTCTTACCGCCAACTTTCAAGCCAGCTGCCTTGCAACGTTCCTTGAGTTCAGCAACGGAAAGAGAGGAGAGGTCTTCGCCATGGTCATGTTCGTGGTCATGGTCATGGTCTTCTTCATCTTCAACACCGAATCCTCGAGGTTCGTGAACTTCGACAAATGAAACCTTACCGCATTCAATCGCATCTCGGATTGTGGTAACCAAGCGGAATTTGAGCATTGCAGCATTGGTATCGAAAAGCATTGTTTGTGGCAAAACAATTGAAAGGTCGTCTCCGGAGAAACTAACTTCGAAACCAGAATGACCAGTATTCGCTTGAAGAAGTGCGGTCACTATGTCTTCTTTTCCTTCGATAACATCAACGACGTTGAAGGAATACTTGAGGGACTTACCAGCCATTGGGTGGTTGTAGTCAATTCGTGCACGTCCTGCAGCAAGGTAGGAGAGTTGCCCTTGTCGGCCGTTGATGGTGACTGGAGCACCAATATAGAGTGCGTTCGGGTCTTGAACAGCCCGAATGAGTTTGTCGATACTGATTGTTTCGACTTGTTCTGCATCTTTTTCGCCATAAGCGTCTTCTGGAGCAATAACAACTTCGGTTTCTTTGCCTTTCTTTGCATCAGCAAGAGCGGCTTCGAATCCAGGAATAAGTTGTCCTCCGCCAACGACGCAGACCATTGGTTCGTAGGTGCGGTTCTCTTGATGATTCTCGTGCTCCTTAGCGACTGCTTCACGGGTTGTCTCAATGAGATCACCTGTTTCATTGTTGTAAAGTTCATAATCCACGTGGACAATTGTTCCTTCTTCCATAGTATAACCTCCCTTTCGGGTAGTTCGGCGACCATCGCCCCCTTCATAATTGCATTGGAGAAGAAGTTGTTCACTCTTCTTCATTTGAAGTGATTGTTTTGGACTTCAGTTGACCGTTTTTAGAAATGTCTCCAAGAACAACCATACCCATTCCAAGCAGCATTGTCGTCCAGCCGAGCCATACCAAATGAGAAGCCGGAAGGTCGTAAACCGTCACACGTACGAGTTGAACTGATTCAGAACCGTTGGTTGCTGTTTGTTGCATCAATCCATTGGCTTGACTTCCATCGAAAATGAAAACTAAATCTCCACTCCAACGCGAGAGAGTATCCACCTCAGAACGTGATTTCGATGAAAGTACAAAGCCTGAATCTGTAATTGTATCAAAGCGTAACATACCTGGTTCAACGGTTCCGATTTTATCCCCTCTGCCGTCGTTGTCAAGTTCATAGACATTGATTTGAATTCCAACATAGCCATCACCGACTTCAAGGTCTTCGGAAGTCATGCGCAAACCTGTAAATTCGTATCCATAATTTCCATCGAATACGATTTCGTCTTTGACCATGGTTATGCGATGGCTTGCATCCCCTCGGTCGACAAGAACCGTCGTATAGACGTGCCCAATCAACAGCAACAACAGACCAAGGTGAACGATATGTGCACCGAGAGGTATTCTTCTCCAGATTGGGGTTTTCGAACGTTCAATACCTTGGGTAAGAACGACTTCTTTCACCATAGGGACGACGAGGAGAATCAAGATAGGAAGGGTCAGCCATGCCAATACGCCTCGAACAATGAGAGTCGACATTTCGGTACTGGAATCCATTCCAAAAGCGGTTGGTTGCCATATTGCGAACAAGATAGAAACCGCCAACGTTCCTAAGAGAAGCCAAGCATTGCGTTTTGCTTCATGTCGCCGATTCGAATACAAGAATAACGCACCGGCAAAAGCCATGATGAACGGGGTACCATACAATTCATGGCCCTCAAAATTAATTGCATCGATACTCGATAAAAGAAGAACTATTGTCAACACCAAATAGGTACCTACAATCACTACCGAGGCCCACAAGGCGATTTTTTGTTGTGATTTCTTTTCAAAAAAGGAAAACGATGAATTCTCATCCGATTCCGGTGCAAGTAACCATGGAAGGATGAAAAACAACATGACGATGCCAGCTGCCAGAACTTCAATCATTCCAGACCAAGCACCTGCAAGGCCAAGCATCACACCTCCAGCGCCTTGCGCCCATAATTTTGTCGCATCTTCGGCAAAAAACAACGGTGTAAAGAAAATCAAAAAGAAGGCGGTATAGAGGAAATTATCAGTCAGGCTGAAGATAAAGAGAGCAATCAAAAGGAGAATAAGGAACAAAAGATTCGTTCGGTTTTTTTCACCTGTTTGGACGAATGAGGCAAAACTCCAACCCTTTTCTGAGGCATTTGGTGTGCGAACACCGCCATAGAAGAATTCGAGAGCCAGTGGTGCGAACAGAAGTACCGAGAAAGCAAAAGATGGAATGAAAGCGTAAACCGTTGCATCTAAAGTGACGGAGCAGGATGAGAGTGTTTGAGATTCACACGATTGGTCGATATAAAAACGAAGTATCAAAGCAAGTAGAACGCCAATGAATGGAAGACTGAAAAGACGGAGGGAGCGTGAATTTGGTTTCCAATCTTTTTCGGAGCCTCGTTGTAATTGGAGCCAAAACCCGATAAAAAGCAGTAAAACTACCAGATAAGTCATGACTTCTACGCCTGCTGTCGGGTCCGATTTCAAAACCATCATCCTTGAAAAAGCATCAGGCGGAGATGCGCCTGCTGAATCGGTGACAAAAGTATGGACTGAAGAGGCCCAAACGCCGCCTGCACGGGTAACAAGCGTAGCAAATAACGCAAGTCCACCAGCGGCCAAACCTGCTCCAATCCAAGTTTGGTGAGATGTTTTACCAGGCCGAGTACGTAGATGGGCCATGAACACCAAAGCAAGCCAAGGCAACATTGAGCCTGTTTCAACGGGGTCCCAAGCCCAATATCCTCCCCAATCGAGAATCAAGTAAGCCCATAATCCGCCCAAACCAATTCCAAGTGTCGAAACAAAGAGTCCTGGGCGAACGATGCTGAGCATTCGTTCTTGGATTCCTTTCGAATCGGTGAACATCGATGAAAGAGCAATCGAACTGATATGTAAACAGAGTGAGTAGGCTAAGAAAATAAGTGGCGGATGAATCACCATGAGGTCGGTTTGTAATAATTCATTCAAGCCTTGACCGATTCCTGTCGAGGTACTTTCTTTGAAAGGGTCGAGGGTCAAGGCAAGGAGTAAAAGAAGCAGATTGAAACCGTAAATCAATCGAAGACGGAGTGGATGGGTTGTATCCGTGTTTTCCCCACTCATCGGTTTTCGCCAGACAAAGGCCAACACCGTCATCCACATGACCCATAACAAAAGCGGGCCTTCACGAGCTGCCCATGTTGCCGCAAATCGGTAACGGAGGGGGAGTTCTTCACCACCATAAGAGACGACATGGGCAAACGATGTGTCGTTGACAAGAAAACGGCTCGCTAGAGCAAAAAAGGGCAACGCCATCAGTAAATGGAATGTTATTGAGGCTGGTTTCGATTGCTGTTGAAGCAAAGGGCGAACCAACAATACGGCTGCTGCAATGATGGCAAGCCACATTGTCAACCCCCACATGGACATTGGTCGAGATGCCCCCTCAAGGAGGTTGCGCGTGTTCTATGCGGAGAGAGTGGAAGTTCACCAGCCGAAAAATTTGGCTCGAGAGTATCCAAAAGAAAGGAGAACGTGAATCACTCTTTTAGTAAACAGCATTGGTTTTCGAACAAGAATTTTCAACCCAATGCCGACTTTTTGCAGGGGCGTCATATTACCAAGTTCTTCAGGCAAACAACGTGCCATCGTAGACATCTCCTCATCTGTCAATTCATACAATGCTGTCTTGCCTTTGAGAATCTTGGAATAAGGAGGGAATGTTTTCTTCCATGCCTTTTCATAACGCATCAATCGTTCTTTGGAAAGAGTTGAATCTGAACCCAATACCGATGCAATGGTTTTTGCAGCCTCTCGCCCAGACCAAAGTGCCAAGTGAGAACCACCCTCAAACAGAGGAGAAGTAAAACCTGCAGCATCGCCGACCAAAATCAGTCCATCACCGACAGTAACGGAGCGAGGCCCTGAAATTGGAATCGTTCCTCCGAATGGTCGGACTTTGATGCCATCGGCTCGCCATGGCGGATTCACCGTTGGTTTGCCATCGAGATAAGTGTCTTGGATAAATGAATCAAGATATTTTATCGCACCTTTTTTATCGGTCGTCACTAAACCAACATTGGCCCTTCCACCTTCTTTGGGAATCATCCAAACATAGCCATGCGGGGAATACTTGGGCCACAGATAAAAGTCAAGATAGCCATCGTTTTTTACATCCAGCATTTCGTATTGGAAGCCAGCAATCACTTCGACTTCGGTACCCATGTCAAGAAGTTTCGATGCAGCACCGGACACACCAGATGCATCGATTACCGATTTACATTGCAGTGGGAATCCCTCTCCTTTTCCATCAATATCCCAATAGGAAAATTGATTTTCGCTATTGAAAACTCTCTCCATTGAAGTTACGCGATGATGCAGGCTTAATTCAGCCCCTTCTTTGATTGCCTCATCACATAACCATCGTTCGAAAAGATGTTTTTCAAGGACGTAGCCTTTCTCAGTGAGTAATTTTTCTGTCCCGTCGGGAAAGATCACTCGAATCCCTTTCACGTCGAGTGCTTTGACATGGTCAGGTATTTCCAAATCCAGATTCTGAACGGCGAGTTCACTCAGGCATTCACCGCAGTGAACAGGAGTACCAACTTCAGGGTCAGCCTCCACAATAAGTGTTGACAAACCTGCACGAGAAGCGTGGAGTGCTGCAGAACCTCCGCCAGGACCAGCACCGATTACCAAGACATCGTACATCTTCGCTTCGCCCCCCATGAACCTCAACTGGAGAATCAAGTCCATGAAAGAAACGGTCAAAGCAGATGCTTAATCTTCTACTGGACGGTGCAAGACGGCTACAAAAGCCAGCACGGTTAGCGAGGATATCAGTGAAAGTGCTGGGGTTTCTTCAGTTTCCATCTCTTCTTCTACTTCTGGCACCGGAGCTGCTTCAACAATCACCGTGCCAACCATTCCAACGCTTTCATGCGGTTCGCAAACAAATTGATGGGAACCTGCAGTTCCAATTTCAAACACAAATCGATAATCGACATTCCGTTCGGGGTCTCCCGAATCGAATAAACCATCATCAGCAACGGCATTGTGAGCCAGTGCTTGACCTGCCCAAACGAATCGAATCGCCTGCCCTTCTTGGAGAGACACTTCAGAGGGATTGAAACGTAGGTTTGTACTATCGACGGTGACAATCACATCGTTTGCTGTCTCCTCAGCAGCAGCAACTCCTGTACTCAAGAACAGCAAGGCCAATGTGAAGAATACATATTTCATGACCTTGGACATTCGGTATAGGTTTTCAATGCATGTATTGATTCCACACTCAAAATTCTGCCTTGAGCGCGAATACGACGGTTCAAAGGGAGGTTCCACCACGGCTGGTTGTGGCGTGGCGTACTTCCAAGCGGTGGCTCGACCATCTCGAGCAACGCGGAGAATTGCTGCGTATTGCGCGCCCGGTTGATGTTCAGTTTGAAGCAGGAGCAATCGCCGATTTATTGGTCAAGAACGATGGACCTGCTGTTCTGTTTGAACAACCTCGTCTTTCTGACGGAACCATCAGTAAAATTCCATTAGCGATGAATCTGTTTGGAGGAAAAGACCGAACATTACGCGCCTTGGGTGCCAGTCATGAAACAGAAATCGGAGACCGAATGGTTGCCATGATGAAACCCGATATTGGACTCTACATGCGCAAGCCATGGAAAGGCCTACCACTGGTTCGAGACGCATTAGCAATGCCTCCAAAGAAAAAACGGAAGGGCAACTCTCAACGCGTGCAATTACCACTTGACCTTACTCGGCTTCCAATCCCTACCACATGGCCAAAAGATGGTGGGCCGTTTGTCACTCTCCCTCTTGTGGTCACCAAGAATCCGAAAAATGGCGAACATAACCTTGGCATGTATCGTGCTCAGGTGTTCGGCCCGAAACAAATCGGACTACACTGGCAAATTCACAAACATGCTGCCGACCATGCTGCTGCAGTCAAAAAAGCAGGTGGCGATGGTCGAATGCCAGTTGCCATCTGTATGGGTGGACCTCCTGAACTCATCTTTTCGGCTATATCGCCACTCCCCGATAACTTGAGTGAATACCAATTCGCTGGAATTCTGGGTCGTAAATCCTTACCGATTACCAAAGCACTGACTCAGGATTTGATGGTACCTGCTGAAGCAGACATTGTCATTGAAGGCTATTGTATCCCTGGAGAAACGCGTCTTGAAGGGCCTTTCGGCGACCATTTCGGATTTTATTCACTCACCGGTCAATATCCTGTCATGCACGTTACTGCAATTACCTGCAGAAAGGATGCGGTCTTGGCCGCAACCATCGTTGGACTACCCCCTATGGAAGATGGCCACCTCGGTGAAGCGATCGGTCAACAATTCTCTCCGGTCCTCAATTTCCAACATCGTGATGTCAAAAGTGTTCATCTTCCGATGGAAACTGGATTCCATAATTTAGCCATTGTTGCTTCAAAGCAACGCTACCCTCGCCAAGGTCGAAAAACTGCACTTGGACTTTTAGGAGCGGGCCAAATGATGTTCCTCAAAACCATCATTGCGGTTGATGAAGAACAAAATCCGAAAGATTTGGAGGCACTCCTTGATGCATTGAATTCGAAAGTCGATATCGCAACAGATGTCCTGGTTCTCGATGGCATGGTGGCTGATTCGCTTGAAGCTGCCAGCCCGTATGAAAACGTTCACAGTAAACTGCTCATCGATGCGACAACACTTGCAAAGCGAGACCCGCGTTCAGATGGTGAACCGCTTGAAGGCTCCTATACACAACCGACTCCTGAATGGAGGCAAGGTAAAGGAGACGCCCCAGGCTTTGCTGGAATCAAAGAAGTTCTGAAATTAGAACATGTTGTTGATGCCAGAATGCTTCGAAACAGCATCATGGTCATTACGACCAATATCGAAGACTCCCCAACGCCCGAAGATGGGCAAGACGAGTCAAATGATGCGGCTGAGGCCGGAAGAAGAGAACAGATTTCTCAATTGAGAAAATCAATTTGGCAATTGGATAGTTCTTCATCTCTTCGCTGGCTATTTATTACCAACGATGACCTCGATTTGCATTGTGAGAAAGCGCGCCGCCGGCTACTGTGGCAACTCACATCTCGCTTCGATGTTGGGCGTGGCCTCGTGTTTGATGAAAGGAAAGAGCGTCTTTGCTGGGATGCAACCACTCCAATTCCATCGAAGCAACACGGTGTGCGCAGATGGCCATCGATTACACTGCATTCTCCTGAAACATTGGAAAAGGTGGCGCAACATCCTGAATTAGAATCATATGAGTGGCCCCCCCACCTCTCCTTTGGGGGAACGCAGTGATGGATGCGAAACAAATCCTGTCCTTCATTAAAATCGAACACACATTGTTCTCCCTCCCATTTGTTTTGATCGGCTATTTCATCGCCGTTGAGCAATTCAATGCTGGCTCTCATATTGACCTGCTCTGGATTCTTGTTGCTGCTGTCGGAGCCCGCGGCCTGGCGATGGCCCTCAATCGAATCATTGACCGAGATATCGATGCAGCAAATCCTCGAACTCAAAACCGTCATCTGGCGTCTGGGGAAATGAGTTTACAATCTGCATGGACGCTTGCCGGCGTATTTCTCGTGATGCTTTTGCTCGGTGCCGGCATGCTCAATCCTGTTGCACTGATGATGGCATGGTTACCTGTCCTCGCATTCGTCATCTACCCTTACATGAAAAGATATACGTGGATGTGCCATTTTTGGCTTGGCCTGTGTTTAGGCCTTGCTCCTGCAGGCGCTTGGGTGGCTATCGCAGCAGACGTTCACGGTTGGACGGCGATTACTGGAATGTTCGATAACAATACTGAGTTCTTGTGGGCTCCAACCGTTCTTCCTATCTCTCTTGGAGTTGCATTATGGATTGCAGCGTTTGATATCAACTATGCGCGAATGGACGTCGAAAGCGACCAAACAAGCGGCATTCATTCATTCCCCTCCAAATTCGGTGAGGCTGCTACGACGCGTACTACAATACAATTGACGCTTCTTTGGTTCGCTTGTTTTGCTGTTTCCAATCCCATGGACGGGATTTGGTTTCTTGCAGCTGCCGGATTGATGGCAGCGTTGAACATATGGGTCGTCTTGGCAAAAGACAAGTTCGATGATTTCCAAACGGTTTTGTTCCGCGCCTCGATGATGACTGGTTGGGTTCTTCTGATTGCACTTGTCATCGGCTTTATGTTGGAGCCAAATCCTGAATTCGTGATGGATTAATCATATTCTTGTAACATATTTCTGTCCTCATTATCACACTGCACCTATGCAAGGTTGATGTGCTTTAACGGCTCACCTTGAAACATGAACCCTCTTGTCAAATCACTGCTTGAATTCAATGAAGCCTTTGAAATCCCAAAACTCGATACACCTGGGCTCGGTTCCAAAGAGATGATTGAACTGCGCATCAAATTACTCCGAGAAGAAGTCGAAGAATACGCTGAAGCGGCTCTTGCAGGAGATATGGTTGAAGTTCTTGACGCCTTGGCTGATATTGGATATATTCTCGCTGGAACCATCATCAATCACGGCATGCAAAACATATACGACGATGCCTTCAATGAAGTTCACCGTTCAAACATGGCGAAACTGGTTGATGGAAAAGTCATCCGACGCGAGGATGGAAAAGTGCTCAAACCAGAGGGTTGGCAACCCCCTCAACTCGCTCAGTTCCTCGAATAATTCGCAAACCGGTACCGGTTCGATGTATGCCCATAGCTTGTGTTGAGGGCGATAAATGTTCGATGGACAAATGAAATCTAATCTGGAATATGAAACCACATTTGAAGTGAGGTAAGTCCTCCCATAATTCATGGTCGAGCGATTACAGGTTCAGTCTCGCTCTCCATTTGAAATTCATCACATCCTGACCGGTTTGGATAAAACTCCAGAAATTGACGTTGCTTCAGAACTGTTTCTGCCAGAAGGTGAAGGACCATTCGGGTGTGTGGTGGCTCTTCACGGAAGCATGGGTTGGGCATCTCATCACCAGGACCACATCAACGGTTGGCTCGATGCAGGGCTCGCAGTTTGTAAGGTGAATTCATTTGCCTCAAGGTCGATTGATTCCACGGTTGATGACCAACTCACAGTAACCCATTCAATGATGCTCGTTGACGCTTTTAGAACCCGTTCTTTGTTAGAACAAGACCCTCGTATTGGCAAGATTGGGATTACAGGATGGAGCCTTGGCGGAACAGTAGCACTGTATTCGGCATGGGCTCCGATTATCGAAATACTCGGGACTCCATTCGATGCACATCTGCCCTTCTATCCAGCAGCACATCTCCGCCCTGATGTCCAAAATTGGTTCGATTCACCCATTTTGATTCTTCACGGAGATGCTGATGATTGGACGCCTCTTCATTTGGTTGAAGACCTCATGCCCCAACTACCAAATGCAACCTTACATGTGTATCCAAAAGCACACCATTCCTTCGACAGCGAGAAAGAATATGGATGGCTTCCCAAGGCTGTTCGTTTGAGGAAGCGAACTGTTCGAATCTCCAAGAATGGATACATGTCTGGAGAATTATTCCTCGGTGTTCGATTACCTTTGAACCAACGCTGGCAACGACGATGGGTTATCCGAATATTGAGGAACAGAGGCGCTCATGTGAAAGGCGACCCGAATGCTCGTGAGGATTCTCTCGTTCGAGCGAAAGAGTTCTTGGTAGAGCAGCTTTACTCGAAAAAACATGTATAGACATCGAGGAGATCTTCTGAACCGATGGCGTTAGAAACAACAATATCCCTATTGATAGTGCCCAGCGCATGAACAATCTACAAGACTCAAATCCTGGAGTTTCGGTTATCGGGCTAGGCGCCATGGGTTCTGGCATCGCTCGCACCCTCATCGAAGGAGGTTGTACTGTATCTGTCTGGAACCGAAGCCGTGCCAAGGTCGATGCCTTGGTCGCCAGTGGAGCCATTGGTTGCAATGAACCAGGTGATGCACTGAATGCCAATACCCATGTGGTCGTGTGTGTCTCCGACTACGCGGTATGGCAACGCATAATCCAAGAGCACAGTCTGGCAAGCCGCTTCAAAGATACCTGCATCATTCAACTGACGACGGGGACAATCGAAGATGTGCAGACTCACGCCTCGCTCATCCATGACAATGGCGGTCGCCTCGTTGAGGGGGCGGTCATGTGCTACCCCCGTAACCTCGGCACCGACGAAGCAGCACTCTTACTGTCCGGAGCACCCGATGTGCTGGACGATTGCGCCCCCATCTTGAGCGCTCTGGACGCAAATTGGACGAGCCTGGGTGAAGACATCAACCAGCCCTCGGTTCTGAGTCGTTCATTGATGTCAGGACTCACGGGGGCCTTGATGGGTCTGGTCAACGGTGCGGCCATCTGCCGGGCCGGCGGTGTGCCTCTCGATGTCTTCATGAAGTTCAACGAAGGTACCAACAGCATCCTTCTCGCTGAGCAGAAACGCCTCATAGAAGCGATTCGCGATGGACGCACCAAGGAGAACGAGGCCTCTATCAAGGCCTGGCGAGAAGGAAACCAAGCGCTGAACTCTGTCGCAGCCTCGCTGGGAACCGACCTCACGCTGCAGAATGCGATCCAAGCGGTATTCCAAGAAGGTCGGCGAAGAGGGCTCGACGAGCAC
>MDSW01055643.1_pt1 | contig 19176 bp, 14 predicted proteins | sample 811171 | NCBI WGS metagenome assembly MDSW01 (sample SAMN05326641, study PRJNA326480) | marine metagenome | isolation source: seawater | place: Atlantic Ocean: North West | collected 2012 | reverse complement strand
TTCTGCGCAAGAGGGCTAGAACGCTGGATTGCCGCAAAACAGCGCTTGTCCCGAAGGGTTGGGCCGCAAATCGCGCCCTGCCGCGTTGCAAGTCTTGATCGTGGCACGCCACGACGCTGCGACTCGCGCCTTGCAGGACACGATTTGCGGTCTCCAACGCGGCGCTCGTATGAAACATCAACAGGCCCTAGCAATTGAATCACGCAGCGACAAGATATCTCGTAACATTAATGCGCATATTCGCGGCGTATTCAAGATGCGCATTGGCGTTCTACGGGAAATGTATGTCGTCGGATCACTCCGGCTGATCGTCGTCGGCCGTGCCGGTCGAAGAAAACGACGTGACATGGGCCTCGTCACCGTCGCCCACGAGCTGATCAACGCGCAGCTCCGCGGACTTGAGCATGGTCTGACACTGGCGGGCGAGCGTGATTCCGCGCTCGAAGCGGGCCAGCGCGTCCTCGAGCGGTACCTCGCCGGACTCGAGCGTTTCGACCAGACTCTCGAGCTCGGTGATCGAGGACTCGAAGGCCGCGAGCGGCGGCTGGGCGTCTTCGGCGTCGGACGTCTCCGATAGCGGCAGTTCGGTGTCTTGCATGAGGCGTTCGCGCGTTGGGAAAAGCAGCGTCTCTATTGTAACCGGGCCGGGGGATCGCCGTATTTCTTGCCAGTCCGCCGCGGCTGGCTTACCTTGCCCAGCCATTCACGTTCGGGCCGCCGCAACCGCTATGGCCAGTCAATACGATGCCGCCGATATCGAAGTGCTCTCCGGGCTGGACCCGGTGCGCAAGCGGCCGGGCATGTTTACGGAGACGTCTCGGCCCAACCACCTCGCGCAGGAGGTGCTGGATAATAGCGTCGATGAGGCGCTGGCCGGCCACGCCAAATCGATCGAGGTCACGCTCTACGCCGACGGCAGCCTATCGGTGGTGGACGACGGGCGTGGCATGCCGGTCGATACGCACAGTACACACGGCGTATCCGGGGTCGAGCTGATCCTCACGCGGCTGCACGCCGGCGGTAAGTTCTCGAACAAGAACTATCAGTATTCCGGGGGCTTGCACGGCGTTGGCGTGTCGGTGGTCAACGCGCTGTCGACCCAGCTGATCGTGCAGGTCTGGCGCGGCGGCACGCATTATGAAATGCGTTTCGAAAACGGCCACAAGGCCAGTGAGCTGGTCGCACTTGGCACCTGTGCCAAATCCAAGACCGGCACGATGCTGCGTTTCTGGCCGGACGATTCGTACTTCGATAGCCCGCGGATCGCCACGGCACGCCTCAAGCATCTGCTTCGTGCCAAGGCGGTGCTTTGCCCGAATCTGAAGGTGCGCTTCGTCGACGAGGCGGCCAACGAAGACATCGTCTGGCAATACGCTGACGGCCTGGCCGATTACATGGCCGATGCCCTAGACGGCATCGAGACAATCATCAGCCCGGCATTCACCGGCGGCGAGAGCGACGGTGGGCAGACCGTGGACTGGGCGCTGACGTGGGTCGCCCCGGACCAGCCGGGCGTCGACGGCCCTGCCGAGTCGTATGTCAACCTGATTCCCACGTCCGGCGGCGGGACACACGTCAACGGCCTTCGCAGCGGGCTGACCGAGGCCGTGCGCGAGTTTTGTGAGTTCCGCAATCTTCTGCCCCGGGGCGTGAAAATCGCTCCGGAAGACGTCTGGACCGGGGCCAGCTATGTGCTGTCGGTCAAGATGGGCGACCCGCAGTTCTCCGGCCAGACCAAGGAACGGCTGTCCTCGCGGGATATCAGCGGCTTCGTGTCGGGCGCGGTCAAGGACGCGTTCTCGCTGTGGCTGAATCGCCACGCCGAGACCGGGGAAGTGCTGGCGCAGACCATTATCGGCAACGCCCAGGCGCGTGCCCGCTCGGCCAAGAAGGTCAAGCGCAAGAAGGTCACGCAAGGGCCGGCACTGCCCGGCAAGCTCACCGACTGCGTGACCGATGATCCCAGCCGCTCGGAGCTGTTCCTGGTCGAGGGCGACTCGGCCGGCGGCAGCGCCAAACAGGCCCGTGATCGCAATTTCCAAGCCGTCATGCCCCTGCGCGGCAAGATCTTGAACTCGTGGGAGGTCGAAGCCGGCGATATCATGGCCTCGAACGAAATCCACGATATCTCGGTGGCACTGGGCCTGGATCCGGGCGCGGCCAACCTCGAGCGGCTGCGCTATAACAAGATCTGTATCCTGGCCGATGCCGATTCCGACGGGCTACATATCGCAACACTTTTGTGTGCGCTGTTCGTCAAGCACTTTCGGCCGCTGGTGGAGAAAGGCCATGTCTATGTGGCCATGCCGCCGCTGTTTCGTATTGACGCCGGCAAAGACGTGTTCTATGCCCTGGACCGGCCCGAGCGCGATGCCATCCTCAAGCGCCTGGATAACGAGACCAAAAAACGCAAGGTGAGCGTCACGCGCTTCAAGGGCTTGGGTGAGATGAGCGCGCTACAGCTGCGCGAAACCACCATGGCCCCGGATACGCGGCGCCTGGTTCAGCTGGGTATCGATCCGGCCGAGGCCGATGACAACGTCAAGGCCGTTGACGAGCTTTTGGACATGCTGCTGGCCAAGAAACGCGCCGCCGACCGGCGCGACTGGCTGGAAGCCCGCGGCCACGAGGCCGAGGTGGACTGACACCGCAGCGCTATCCGGCGCGTTTGCGCCTGGGCAGCGAACACGTTCAACGGGGCTGACAACGCCTGTTCACGGCTGTCCAGACTGTTAACCGTGAACGTTCGCGTGGACACCGGCTGCACGGTGCCATCGGCCCGGTTTTCAATTGAATCAATAACTTGAAAGACGTCTTGATCCTGGCACAGGCCTTGCGCCTCTTTTCGTACGTTACGAAAGGAGAGGATCGTGAAGGCAGCCGTACTCAAGGCATACGACCCCGAGGTGACCGACAGGCGCTGGGTCGAGTATGAAGACGTCGCCGAGCCGCAGATCGCGCATCCGCGAGAGGTGATCGTGCGCGTGGGCGGTGCCGGCGTGTGTCGCACCGATCTGCACGTGATCGAAGGCCTGTGGCAAGAGATCTCCGAGGTCCAGCTGCCCTACATCATGGGCCATGAAAACGCGGGCTGGGTCGAGGCCGTCGGCGCCGGTGTGACCGGTTTCAAGCCCGGCGATGCGGTGATCTGTCACCCGCTTGTGACCTGTGGCCACGACCTGGCCTGCCGGCGCGGTCATGACATGCAGTGCGAAGACCAGGCTTTTCCCGGCCTGACTCGCGACGGCGGCTACGCCGACTACCTACGCACCCATGAACGCACGCTCGTGCGCCTGCCCGATACTTTGGCCCCGAAGGACGTGGCCCCGTATTCCGATGCCGGGCTGACCGCCTATCGCGCGGCCAAGAAAGCGGCGAAGCAGCTCGAGCCCGGTCAGACCGCGGTGATGATTGGCGCCGGCGGGCTGGGCCATATCGGCATCCAGGTGCTTCGGTCCCTGTGTGCAGCCGACATCATCGTGGTTGATCGTGCCGAAGGAGCACTCAAACACGCCGAGAACTTCGGTGTGGCCCATACCGTTCTGGCCGATGGCAACGAGATCGAGCGCGTGAAGGAGCTTACCAAGGGCTACGGCGCCGAGGCCGTCATCGATTTCGTCGGTGAGGGCAACGCCGTGGCCAACGGCCTGGCGATGACGCGTGACGCCGGGACGTATTACATCGTGGGCTACGGCGGCCGGCTGGAGATACCCACGATGGAGATGGTCGTCTCGGAAAAATCCATCGTCGGCAATCTCGTGGGCACTTATCCCGAACTGGTCGAGCTCATGGAGATGGCCGACCGCGGCCTGGTGGATCTCGCAACCCGCGAATACAAGCTCTCCGAGGCTAACCAGGCGCTGCACGATCTGGACGCCGGCCAGGTGCCGGGGCGTGCCGTACTCATTCCATAACCCAAAACCGACAAGCACAGGGCCAGAAGCCCATACAACAGATCGGCCGCCAGCGGTCGATCGCGAGCAGGAGGACAACATGTATACCGCACCCGACGGCGAGCAGTATTTCATCATCGACGGGCATATCCATTACTGGGATGCCAGCAAAGCCAATCAGAAGAACCGCCACGGCGAGGAGTTCGTCAACTGTTTCCATGATTATCAGAAAGGCCTGAGCCCGGATGAATACATCTGGGGCGACGAGAAATTCCGCAACTATGGCCGCGAGACGATGCTCGACGATCTGTTCGTCGACGGCTATGACGATATGGCCATCTTTCAGCCGACCTACCTCAAGGATTTCTATCACGAGGGTTTCAATACCACCGAGCGCTGCGATCTGATCAAGCAGGAGTTTCCCGAGCGATTCATTCTCAACGGCTCGTTCGACCCCCGCGACGGCGCGGCCGCGCTGGATTACATCGATTATCTGGTCGATGACTATCAAATCGCCGGCATCAAGCTCTATACCGCCGAGTGGAAGGGCCAATCACGCGGCTGGAGTCTGAACGACGACTGGTCGTATCGCTGTCTGGAGCATTGTCAGAAGCGTGGCATCAAGAACATCCATATCCACAAGGGCCCGACGATTCTGCCGCTGGATCGGGACGCGTTCGACGTCAAGGACGTGGATCATGTCGCGACCGATTTTCCCGAGCTGAATTTCATCGTCGAGCATATCGGCCTGCCCCGGCTGGATGATTTCTGCTGGATCGCGACCCAGGAGCCCAACGTCTATGGCGGCATGGCGGTGGCGATGCCGTTCGTGCACGCCCGGCCCAAATACTTCGGCCGCATCATGTCCGAGCTGCTGTTCTGGATCGGCGAGGATCGCATCCTGTTCGGTAGCGACTATGCCATCTGGCACCCGCGCTGGCTGGTCGAGCAGTTCGTGGATTTCCAGATCCCCACGGAAATGGTCGAAGACACGGGCATCCAGCTCACGCCCGATATCAAACGCAAGGTGCTCGGCGAAAACGCGGCCCGGCTCTACGGCATCGATATCGAGGCCAAGAAGAAAGCGCTGGCCGGCGATGCCTTCGCCACGGCGGAGGTCGCGTGAACGCGCCCGCGCGGCGGGCCCAGGCGTGGGCGGCGATCGGCGAGGTCACCGATCCGGAGCTGGATCAATCGGTCACCGAGCTGGGCTTCATCACCGAGTTCGAGGTCGATGCGATCCGCGGTGACGTGAGCGTGGCCTATCGCCTGCCGACCTATTGGTGTGCCGCCAACTTCGCTTTCATGATGGGCAACGACATGGCCGAGCGGCTGGGCGAGTTGACCTGGACGCAGCACGTTAGCGTGCGCCTGCTCGATCATTTCTATGCCAACGAAATCAACCGCGGGCTGGCCGACAACGCCTCGTTTCAGGATACCTGTGGCCACGAGGCTAGCGGCGGGCTCACCGAGCTGCGGGCGACGTTTCGCTACAAGGCCTTCATGTCGCGCCAGGAACGCCTGATGGGGTGGCTGCTCGCCCACGGTGTTTGTCGAGAAACACTCGTGGCCTGGACGGTCGCCGATCTGGCCGCGTACACGCTGACCGATGCCCGAGGCCTGCATCTGCGCGAGCGCTATCTGGCCATGCGCCGGTCGCATACGCCGGGGGATTTCAGCGGCCAGGGCTATCGCGGCGATGGCCGGGAAATCGCGTTCGTCACTGCCGCCGGCAAGGCCATTGCCGCCGACGATCTGGATGCCCATCGACGTCATATTCAATCGATTCGTATGAACAGCGAGTTCAACGCGACGTTGTGCAGTCGCGTGCTGGCCGTGCGCCAACGCGAAGTTGCCAGCACCGACAGCGCCGCGGGCCAGGCATTGGCGCGCTAAACCAATCGAAGAAACATAAACCGAGGAGAACAGCATGCAACTCGATAACCAAACAGCACTGATCACCGGCGCCGGCCGGGGTATTGGCCAGGGCATTGCGCTGGCCCTGGCACAAGCCGGTGCGAATGTCGTGGCCGCGGACGTGGATCTCGCGATCGCCGAAGAGACCAGCGAGAAGGTCAAGGCACTCGGGCGCAAGTCGGCCGCCATTGAAGTCGACGTCACGCAGGCCGACTCGATCGAGGCGATGGTCAAGGAAGCCGAATCCCGTGTTGGGCCGTTGGATATCGCGGTCAATAACGCCGGGGTGATCAGCATCATGGGCGTCGACAAACTTGACGCCGAGAAATGGGATTCGTTGATGGCAGTGAACGCGCGCGGGGTGTTTCTGTGTACCCAGGCCGAGATCAACGTGATGCGCCCGCGCCGGTTCGGCCGCGTGATCAACGTGTCCTCGATCTGCGGCAAGGTGGGCCTGCCCGATCTGTCGCACTACTGTGCCTCCAAGTTCGCCGTGGTCGGCTTTTCCAACGCGGTAGCCAAGGAAGTGGCCGACGAGGGCATTACCGTCAACGCGCTGTGCCCCGGCATCGTGGGCACCGGCATGTGGCGCGGTGAGCACGGGTTGGCCCATGCCTGGCGAGAAGAAGGCGAGTCCGAGGAAGACTCCTGGGCACGCCATCAGGCCACGTTCCTGCCGCAGGGCGTAGCCCAGACGCCCGAGGACATGGGCGGGCTGGCCGTCTATCTGGCCAGTGCCGAGCACGTGACCGGTCAGGCGATCGCCGTGGATGGCGGTTTCTCGTTGTAACGACAGCAGCAGACGGCCGGTCCAACTGCAGGGCCGGCCGTGGAGACTCTTCATGCCAGATGCAACCAACGCGCGCCGGCCCATGGTGTTTGCCAGCCCGTCGCGCTATATCCAGGGCGCTGATGCGTTGAATGAGGCCGGGGCCGCGATCGCGCGTCTCGGCGACAACATAACGGTCATCGCCGACGATTTCGTTTGGGACATGGCCGGCCAGAAGCTGGCCACCAGTCTGGATACTGCGGGTGTGACGTATGCCCGTGTCCGTTTCAACGGCGAGGCATCGAGCGCTGAAATCGAGCGTATTGCCGAGGATATCCGCATTGCGGGCGTCAATACCGTGGTTGGCTTTGGCGGCGGCAAGACGATGGACACGGCCAAGGGCGTGGCCAATACGCTGGGGCTGGCGTGCGTGATTCTGCCGACCACGGCATCCACCGATGCGCCAACCAGCGCGCTATCGGTGATCTATACCGACGACGGGGCGTTCGAGGCGTATCGCTTCTATGAACGCAACCCGGATCTAGTGCTGGTCGACACCACGCTCATTGCGGCCGCCCCGACACGCTTTTTGGCCTCCGGTATCGCGGATGCCCTGGCGACCTGGATCGAGGCACGTGCCGTGGCCCAGGCCGGCGCACAGAACATGGTGGGTGGTCGGCCTACAATCCTCGGCACGGCCATTGCCGAGCGCTGTGAGGCGGTGTTGTTCGAGCATGCCGAGGCCGCTTTTACGGCCAATCAGGCCGGGGTCGTCACCCCCGCGCTGGAAGCCGTGGTGGAGGCCAATACCCTGCTTTCGGGGCTGGGCTTTGAAAGCGGTGGTCTGGCCGTGGCCCATGCCGTGCACAACGGCTTCACCGCACTGCACGGCCCGATACATGAGCTCACACACGGTGAGAAGGTCGCCTACGGCACGCTCGTGCAACTCGTGCTTGAAGCGGCGCCAAGCGCCGAATTCGCGCGTTATCTCGCGCTCTATAAAACGCTTGATCTGCCGGTCACGCTGGCTGATGCCGGGCTCGATAACGTCAGCGACGACGATCTGTATCGCGTGGCCGAAACCGCGCTTGCCACGCCCGAGTCCAGCCATAACGTGGCCTATGCGCTTGCGCCGGCCGATATTGTGGCCGCGATCAAGGCCGTGGATGCGCTGGCCCGAAGATAGCCCAGGATGGGCAAGGTAGCCGATGGTCGAGTAGACGAGCGTGCTCACGTGACGAAGTCTGGGGTTGAACAACAATCATCGGCGCGGGCGGCCGCGCATGCCGTCGTAAAGCGCCGTATTGTCGCAAAGCCAGTGCCCGAGGCGCCGCTGCGGGCAACGGATTACGGTGAGCCTGTCATGTCACAGACCTTTGTCGCCGATGGCGCCGAGCCGGAACAGTTGCTGGCGGCCTACCAGCCGTTGCTGCAACAGAACGTTCGTGCCATTCGAGACTCCTGGCGCCGCTGTCGCTCGGCGGGGCTGGGTTGTGATGAGCGCCCGCGTGTACGGCGTGTTTCGGCGCGGCGTCTCGAGCGGCTCTATGCGGCAACGGCCGATGTGCGTTCGCTGGCGCTCGCCGAGATGCGGCTGTTGCATGATCAGCTGGGCGCGCGGGGCTTCACGCTTACGCTGGCTGATCCGGACAGTGTGATCCTCGATTGCCTGCCCAGCGATGATCACTCGGTCAGCAGCGCCGGTGAGCTGGCGCCGGGTTACTGCTGGCTGGAGGACACCCACGGGACCAATGCGGTCGGCACCGCCGCGGCTGCCGGTCGTGTCGTGGTCGTTGCCGGCGCCGATCACTATCTTGAAACCTATCGTGGCCTGGTCTGTATCGCCACGCCGATTTTCGGCGCAGACGGCGAGTTGCGCGCGATCATCGATGCCACGGCTGAAACGGCCGTGGACTCGCACGCGCTGGCTTATACGTTGGGCCTGATGCAGATGGCCGGCGGGCATGTCCAGACCGAGCTGTTTCGGCAACGCCATCACGACGCGCACGTGGTGATGCTCGATATGAAGGCCGGCCCGGCAACACAGTCGGCCATCGCCCTGGCTTTCGAACCGGATGGGCGGCTGCGCGCGACGAGTGCCGGGGCGCGCCAGCTGTTTGCGCATGCCCTGATGGTGCCGGGTACCGATTTTTCGGCGCTGTTTCGTCAATCGCTCGACACGCTCGTCGATACGATTCGCCCGCCGGCCGGTTTTGTGGAGCTGGTCGATCACGACGGCCATTGGCTGACGGCCACGCTTTATCTCTGCCAGTCGCCGGCACCCGCCGATAGCCCCGCGGCGGCGGCCGGGCAGGCGCGCTATATCGCTGATGATGCCGACATCAAGGCCGCGCTGGAATTGGCGGGGCGGGCAAGCCGCTATCGCGTGCCCGTGCTTATCGAGGGCGAAACCGGCACTGGCAAGGAGCAGGCCGCGCGACACGTGCACTCGGCCAGCCAGCGCGTCGGCGAGTTCGTGGCCGTGAACTGTGCCGGCTTGCCCGCCGAGCTGATCGAGGCCGAACTGTTCGGCCATGCGCCGGGCGCTTATACCGGCGCCCGCGCCGAGGGCGGGCGCGGCCTGGTGCGCCAGGCCGACGGTGGCACGCTGTTTCTCGATGAAATCGGCGATATGCCGCATCGCCTACAGGCGCATCTGTTACGCCTGATCGATACCTGGGACGTACGCCCGGTGGGCAGCGATGTTTCGCAAACCGTGGATGTACAGCTCGTCACTGCGACCCATCGTGATCTCGATGCCGCGGTCGAGGCGGGCAGCTTTCGCGCCGATCTGTTGCATCGGATACGCGTGGCGCGTGTGTCACTGGCCCCGCTGCGTGCCCGTTCGGATTGCCGCGCTATCGCGCAGGCGCTGCTGGCCGGCGTGGATGACAGCAAAACGTTGTCCGCCGATGCGCTGGCGGCCTTGGCCGCCCACGACTGGCCGGGCAATATTCGCGAACTGCGCAACGTGATCACGCAGCTGGTGCTGGCCACGCCGGCACAGACGATCCCGGCCGATGCCGTGCACGCCTGCTTGCACTCTTGTGCCCCATGTGGTGCCCCTGGCAGCCGCGCAACCGCGCGTCAGGCGATCGGCGATGACGATGTGCGCGAGGCCGTGGCCGCCGAGGCCGGCAACATCGCGGCGGCCGCTCGGCGACTCGGCGTATCGCGTACCACCGTGTACAAGCATTTGTCGGCGACACCATGAATTGTCGCGACAGCTTGCCGTAGCTGTGGCCCGACGGTTAACGTTCGCAGCGCCGACACACTGTCGGTTTCTGCCAACCGATCCGTCTGCGAGACCCGATGGCCACCACGCACGATCAGGACAGTGAACGCCTGCCGCTCAATGCCTTTGCCGAGAAGGCGTATCTCGACTACGCGATGTACGTCATCCTTGACCGGGCGCTGCCGCACGTCGGCGACGGCTTGAAGCCCGTCCAGCGGCGTATCGTCTATGCCATGAGCGAGCTGGGCCTGTCGGCGGCCTCCAAGCCCAAGAAGGCCGCGCGCACGGTGGGTGACGTGATCGGCAAGTTCCACCCGCACGGCGATTCGGCCTGCTACGAGGCCATGGTGATCATGGCCCAGCCTTTCACCTATCGCTATCCGCTGGTCGACGGGCAGGGCAACTGGGGCACGGCGGATGATCCGAAATCGTTCGCGGCCATGCGCTACACCGAGTCGCGACTGACCGGCTATGCCGCCACGCTGCTGGCCGAGCTGGGCCAGGGCACCGTCGATTGGCAGCCCAACTTCGACGGCACGCTGGACGAGCCGGCCACGTTGCCCGCGCGCCTGCCCAACGTGCTCTTGAACGGCGGCACGGGCATCGCCGTGGGCATGGCCACCGATATTCCGCCGCACAACCTGCGCGAGGTGGCCGCCGCGACGATTCATCTGTTGGCGCATCCGGAGGCCGATCTCGACGCCCTGATGACCCACATGCCGGCCCCGGATTTCCCGACCGGCGCAGAAATCATCACCCCGGCCGCCGAGCTGCGCCGGCTCTATGCCACGGGCAATGGCCAGATCAAGGTGCGCGCGACGTATCAGATCGAGGCCGGCGAGGTGGTGATCGATGCGCTGCCGTTTCAGACCTCGGGCGCCAAGGTGCTGGAACAGATTGCGGCACAGATGGCGGCTAAGAAGCTGCCGATGGTCTCGGACCTGCGCGACGAGTCGGATCATGAAAACCCGACCCGCCTGGTGATCGTGCCGCGCAGCAACCGCGTGGATACCGAGGCCATGATGGCGCATCTGTTCGCCACCACCGGGCTGGAAAAGAATGTACGGGCCAATATCAACGTCATCGGCCTGGACGGCGCGCCGCAGGTCAAGAATCTGCGGGATCTGCTGACCGAGTGGCTGAGCTATCGTACGGCCACGGTACGCCGGCGCCTGGAATACCGGCTGGATCAGGTCGTCGACCGGCTGCATATCCTCGAAGGGTTGCTGACGGCGTATCTGAACATCGACGAGGTGATTCATATCATCCGCACCGAGGATGAGCCGCGGGACGTGATGATGGCGCGTTTCGAGATCACTGACGTGCAGGCCGATGCGATCCTCAACCTGCGCCTGCGCCACTTGATGAAGCTCGAAGAGTTCAAGATCCGTGGCGAGCAGGACACCCTGGACGCCGAGCGCAAGAAACTCGAAGCGATCCTGGGCTCGGAGAAGAAACTCAAGAAACTGATCGCCGACGAGATCACCGCCGACGCCGAGACTTACGGCGACGAGCGCCGCAGCCGGCTGGTTGCGCGAGAACAGGCCCGTGCCTTGTCCGAGGCGGATCTGTTACCCAGCGAAGCCGTGACCGTCGTGCTCTCGCGCGAAGGCTGGATCCGGGCGGCCAAGGGCCATGACGTTGATCCCGAAGGTTTGAACTATCGCACGGGTGATGCGTATCTGGCGCATGCGGCGGGCCGTACCAATCAGGCGCTCATCGTGCTGGATTCAACCGGGCGCAGTTATAGCCTGGCCGCGCACAAGCTGCCCTCGGCCCGCGGCCAGGGCGAGCCCTTGACCGGCTCGCTCAACCCGGCCAACGGGGCGCGCTTTGTGGGTGTGGCCATCGGCGATGAAACGCTGACCTGCGTTCTGGCCTCGACCGCCGGAAACGGGTTCGCAACGACGCTGGCCGATATGGCCAGCCGCCAGAAAGCCGGCAAGGCAACCTTGTCGCCCGGCAAGAGCGCCGCCGCACTCGCGCCCGCAACCACGCGCGCGGACAACGCCGAGCTGTGTGTAGTGACCAGCGCCGGTTATCTGCTCTGTGTCGCCTTGGATGACTTGCCGCATCTGGCCAAGGGCAAAGGCAACAAACTCGTCGCCCTCAAAGCCGGTGAAACGGTGGTGACGGTGGCTGCACTCGGCGTCGACGAGACGCTGATCATTTACAGCGGCAAGCGCCACAAGAGCCTGAAGCCGACCGAGCGCGAGGCCTATCGCGGCCCGCGCGCGAGCCGCGGCCAGCAGCTGCCACGTGGTTTTACCGCGGTTCAAAGCCTGGCGGTGGACGGCTAACGGCCACTCGCGTGGCATGATCGATCCCGGGGAACCGGGGGCCAGACGATCATGCGCGACATCGATAGCAGCGGGGATATCCGCCTGATCGCAGCACTCGGCGTTGTGGTCGTCGGCGTGATCTATCGCCTGCCGGTGCTGGTTTCGCCTTTGTGGTGCGCGGCGGTGCTGGCGCTCTGCTTATGGCGGTTTCCGGGGCGCGGCCTCGTGGCCTGCCTAGCCGTGATGGCGGCCTGGACACTCGTGGATGCCCAGTCGCGCATGGCCAATCGCTGGCCGGTGGCACGCGACGGCGCGGTTGCCGAGTTACGCGGCCGCGTGGCTGCGTTGCCCGAGATACAACATCGGCGCACGCGCTTTCGCCTGGCGGCCGACGACGGGCGCACCTATCGGTTGTCGTGGTACGACGATGCGCCGCGGCTTGCCGCCGGCGACTGTTTGAATCTGCGCGCCAAGATCAGCACGCCGCACGGCTCGGCCAATCCGGGCGGCTTCGACTACACGGCCTGGCTGTGGCGCGAGGGCATCGATGCCACGGGCTACGTCAAACAGGACCTGGGCTGCGCCGATGCGCCGCGTGCCTCGCTCGATCGGCTACGCGGGGCGGCCATAGCGCGTCTTGCGCCGACACTGTCAGGCCGGCCTATGCGCGGCATCATCGAGGCGCTGAGCCTCGGCGTACGCCAACACATCGACGATGCGCAGTGGGCCGTGCTGCGCGCCACGGGCACCACGCATCTCGTTGCAATCTCCGGGCTGCATATCGGCCTGGTCGCCGGGCTGCTGTTTTTTCTTGCTCGCTGGGGCCTGCTGCGTAGCCCGGCGCGCCGGCGCGCGCGCTTGGCCGCCTGCGGTATCGCGTTCCTCGGGGCGGCGGGCTATGCGGCACTGGCCGGCTGGGCGCTGCCCACTCAGCGCGCGCTGGTCATGGTGACAGTCGGGCTGATCGCGGTCGCGCTCGAGCGCGAGATCGGTGCCTCAAAAGCGCTAGGCGCCGCGGCGATCGCGGTGCTTCTGATCTCGCCCCCGGCCGTCACCGCGCCCGGCTTTTGGCTGTCGTTTGCAGCCGTGGCTTGGCTGATTGCGCTCGCCGGTTGGATTCGCGGGCCCTGGTGGGCGCGCTGGATCGGCTATCAGGCCGGGCTGGTGGTCGCTCTCATGCCGATCACGCTCTGGTTTTTCGGCCAGGCCTCGCTTGTGTCACCGCTGGTCAACGGGCTTTTGATTCCGGCCGCCTCGGTCTTCGTGCCCGTGGTTCTGCTGGGCGTACTTTTAGCGCTCGTTGTCCCGAGTCTTGGTGGCGAAGTATTGACTTGGGTGGGCACGGCGCTGAATGCCGGGTGGCAGGTGCTGGCGTGGGTGGCACAGGTTGATATGGCGGCCATGGCCACTGTGCTGGCCTCGATCACGCTGCTGCTGCTGGCCGTCGGAGGACTGGTCTGGCTGATGCTGCCCCTGCCGCCCGCGTTACGCGGTCTGGGACTGGTCTGTTTGCTACCGATCGCGCTCGGCGTACGGCCAGGGCTGGGGCCACCGGCGCCGGGGGCATTTCGTACCCATGTGCTTGATGTGGGGCAGGGGCTGGCGGTAGTCGTACGCAGCGCGAATCATGTACTGGTCTTCGACGCCGGGCCCGCTTATCCCAGCGGTTTTGATGCCGGCGAGATGATTGTGACGCCGTTTCTAGGCTATCTCGGGATCTCACACATCAACCGGCTGATGATCAGCCACGGCGATATGGATCATATCGGCGGGGCGCGCGCTCTGAGCAAGGCATTTTCTATCGGCCGCCGCGTGGGCGCCGAGAGCGCCCATCCGTGCCACGCCGGCCAGACGTGGGCCTGGGACGGCGTTCGTTTTACGGTGCTGGCGCCGACGGCGGCTGACGCAGGCCGAGCGGGTAACGATGCCTCCTGTGTGCTGCGCGTTGCCAGTGCGGACTATTCGATACTATTGACGGGCGATATCGAGCGCCGCGGCGAGCAGGCCCTGGTCGAGCGCTTGGCCGGGGCCGACCTGGCCAGCGATGTCCTGGTGGTCCCGCATCATGGCAGCAACACCTCGTCGTCGGCGCGGTTTCTCGACGCGGTCGCGCCCCGCGCCGCGATTGTCTCGAGCGGGTGGCACAATCGATGGGGCTTTCCGCGACCGCAAGTCGTGGCTCGTTATCGTGCTCGCGGTGTCACGCTGTTCAATACCGCCGTGGCCGGCGCCGTAACGCTCGAAGCGGCCGCTGACACGTTGCAGATCCGGCGCTTTCGTGACGACGCGTCGCGCTTTTGGCAGACGCCCTGAAACTATCCGACACGCCTCGGCTGGCCCCGGCGGGAGCGCATCTTTATCATGCAGCGTCTATCGGCACGTCGACGGTTTTAAAAGCCGGTCTACGACGACAGGGAGCGCGGCGCGTGGCCAAAAAGAAGAAGATTCATACCGACATGCCGTTGTCGGAGATCTATCCGCGACTGCTGACCTATACCTTTCGCTATAAGGGCTGGTTGAGCCTGGCAGGCCTGGGCATGGCGCTCTACGCCGGCGCGGATACCGCGCTGATCTATATCCTCAAGCCGCTGCTGGACGGCAGCATCGTTAATCGCGACCCGTGGATGATCCGCTGGATTCCGTTTTTCATGCTGGGCCTGTTCATCGGCCGCGGCATTGCCGGCTTCTTGTCGAGCTACGGCATGAGCTGGGTGGCCAATCGCGTGGTCTATCACGTACGCACGGACGTCTTCGACAAGTTTTTGCGCCTGCCGGCAGCGTTTTTCGATGCCAACGCCACCGGCCGTACGACAGCGATGCTGACCTACTACACCAGCCAGATCTCGGGGGCGGCCACCAGCGCGATCACGATCGTGGTCCAGGACTCACTGCGGGTGGTGGGCTTTACGCTGCTGATGTTCTGGGTGAACTGGTCACTGGCGCTCATCACCTTGTTGGTTGGCCCGGTCATCGCGCTCGTGGTCAATCGCGTGTCCAAGCGCTTTCGGCGCTATAGCGTGAGCATCCAGCAATCGATGGGCGATATCACGCATATCAGCGAGGAAGTGCTCATCGGCCAGCGGGTGGTCAAGGTTTTTGGCGGCCAGGGACACGAGCGCGAGGCCTTCGAGCGGGTCAACGGCAAGAATCAGCGCATGGCCATGCGCAAGGCTACGACCAGTGCGGCCAGCGTGCCGGTGATCCAGTTCATCGCGGCAATCGCGATCGCCTTCGTCGTGGGGATCGCGGTGCGCGATACCGGCGGCGGGGTGATGACGCCCGGGGATCTGGCGACATTCTTCGGCGCGATGATGGGCATGATGGGCCCGATCAAGCGCCTGACCAGCGTCAATGCCACCATCCAGTCGGGCATGGCCGCGGCCGGAGCGATCTTCGAGCTGATCGACGAGCCAGGCGAGTCCGACGAGGGCCGTCGCACCATCGAGCGCGCCCGGGGCGAGATCGTGTTCGACGATGTCTCTTTTGCCTATCCGCTGGCCGAACACGATGTGTTGCGCGGCGTCGGCTTTGCCGTGGAGCCGGGCCAGACGGTGGCCTTCGTGGGGCGTTCAGGCAGCGGCAAGTCCACGCTGTTGTCGCTGTTGCCGCGTTTCTACGATTACGATCGTGGCGCGATTCGCCTCGACGGCCATCCGATTACGGAGTACGTGTTGGCCGACCTGCGCCGCCAGATCAGCCTGGTGGACCAGAACGTGGTGCTGTTCAACGACACCATCGCCGGCAATATCGCCTACGGCGCGCTCGGCGGGATCGAGCGGGCCCAGATCGAAGACGCCGCCCGCCGGGCCTACGCCGCCGACTTCATCGAGGCTTTGCCGGAAGGCTACGACACCAAGGTGGGCCAGAACGGCATCATGCTGTCAGGCGGCCAGCGTCAGCGTATCGCCATCGCTCGCGCGTTGCTCAAGGATGCGCCGATCCTGATTTTGGACGAGGCCACCTCGGCGCTCGATACCGAGTCCGAGCGAGCGATCCAGCAGGGGCTGGACAATCTCATGCGCGATCGCACCACGTTGGTCATCGCGCATCGGCTCTCGACCATCCAAGACGCTGATCGCATCGTTGTGATGCACGACGGCGAGCTGGTCGAGCAGGGCGATCACGCCACGCTCATGGCACGCGCCGGGCACTATCGTAGCCTGCACGATATCCAGTTCTCGCGTCCGGAGGGGTAGGGCGCGTGTGGCAAACGCTGGCCCGCAAAATCGAGGCGCGTTGGTATGCGCCCCGACCGTATGCTGCGCTCATGCCGCTGGCGCTTGTGTTCCGGGCGATCGTGTCGACGCGCCGCGGGTTGTATACGCGTGGCGTGTTATCGCCTCGCCGAGCCGGCCGCCCAGTACTCGTGGTCGGCAACATCACGGTCGGCGGCAGCGGTAAAACACCGCTTGTCATTGCGCTGGTAGCGCGCCTGGCCGAGCGCGGGCTCAAGGCCGGCGTCGTAGCTCGCGGCTATGGCGGCCAGGCCGCGCATTATCCGTTGCGGGTCGAGGCGACGAGTGACCCCCGGCAGACCGGCGACGAGCCGGTCCTGATCGCACAGCGCACCGGCGCTCCGGTAGTGGTCGCCCCGGATCGCGTGGCCGCAGCGCGTGCGCTGTGCGAAGCACATCCTGAAGTCGATATTCTCCTGGCCGACGACGGCTTGCAGCATTATCGGCTGGCGCGCGACGGCGAAATCGCGGTACGCGATGCAACACGCGGCTACGGCAACGGCTGGATGCTGCCGGCCGGCCCGTTGCGAGAGCCGGTATCGCGCCTGCGCGCGGTAGATATAGAGGCCGTGCACGGCGACAGCGCGGATTATCGATTGACGCTCGACGGCGCGTATCGGCTATGTGACGGCCAGACCGCAGCGCTTTCCGATTTCGCTGACGGGCCGGTACACGCCGTGGCCGGCATCGGCGACCCGGCGCGCTTTTTCAGCGCGCTCGAGGCCGCCGGACTCACCCTCGATCGGCACCCCATGCCGGACCATCATGCCTACCAGCCACACGATCTGACGTTTGCCGATGACCGGCCGGTCTTGATGACCGAGAAAGACGCGATCAAGTGTCGCGGTATGCAAGATACCCGACTGTGGGCCGTTCCCGCCCGGGCCAAACTCGCCGCGGGGTTTGCCGCGCGCGTGGATGGTTTGATCGATCGTTTGCTTGAACACTCGCCGGAGAAGAGGCGATAGGGCCTGCTGAGGTTTCATACGAGCGCCTGCGTCGAGAGTCCGCAGTGTGTCGTGCAAGGCGCGAGTCGCCGCATCGTGGCGTGCCACGATCAAGGCTCGCAACGCCGCAGGGCGCCCCTAGTCAATGTTTTATGGGCGGCCCAACCCTTCGGGACAAGCGCTGTTTTACGGCAATCCAGCGTTCTAGCGCGCTTGTGCAGAGTGACTGCGCGGCGCACGCTACGCCTCGTCTTGCCGCCCCTAGTAAATTTTTCAGGGAGCGCTTAGCGCGGACTCGTATGAAACCTCAGCAGGCCCTTATGTCATTTCATGTCGTAATCCCGGCGCGCCTGGCCAGCCAGCGCCTGCCGGGCAAGGTGCTGCGGCCGATCGCCGGTCGCCCGATGATTGCCCACGTGATTGCGGCAGCGCGTGCCAGCCGCGCGGCCGGGGTCTGGGTGGCCACCGACGATGACGACGTCGCGCACGTCGCCCGTGAGGCCGGGGCTGAAGTCGTCATGACACGGGCCGATCATGTCTGCGGCAGCGACCGGATCGCCGAAGCGGTTGCCATCCTCGGCCTGGATGCAACGGCCATCGTGGTCAACGTCCAGGCCGATGAGCCCATGATGCCGGCGGCGCTGATCGATCAGGTCGGCGCCGAACTGGCACGCGATACCGAGGCCGGCATCGCGACCGCGGCCACGCCTATCACCGACGACGAGGCATGGCACAATCCCAACGTCGTGAAGGTCGTGGCTGCGGGCGGCCGCGCACTCTATTTCTCGCGCGCCTCGATTCCCTACGAACGCGACAGCGCCAACGCCGATTTTTCGGCCGGCCGGCGACACCTGGGCATTTATGCGTATCGGGTGGCAGCGCTCACTCGGTTTGCCGCCGCCGCGCCGGGCGCGCTCGAACAGCGCGAGTCGCTCGAGCAGCTGCGCGCCTTCGAACTGGGTGTGCCGATCGCGCTCGTCGAGGCCGTCGCCCTGCCGGGCCCGGGCGTGGACACCGAAGCCGATTTGATCGAAGTCGAATACAGGATGCAGCAGCAATGACGACAAGCGAGCGCCCTCTAGGCGTGATGATGGTCTGTCTGGGCAATATCTGTCGTTCGCCGACGGCCCACGGGCTGTTGCGCGAGCGCCTGGTCACCGCCGGGCTGGGTGATGCGGTCGAAGTGGCCTCCTCGGGATTGGGCACCTGGCATCTCGGCGCGCCGCCGGATCCGCGGGCACAGGCCACGGCCGCCGAACACGGTATCGACATCAGCGATCTGCGCGCCCAGAAAATTACGGTCGACGATCTCGATGCCTATGACTACGTGATCGCCATGGACCACGACAATCACGACGATCTGATGGCGATGGCCGAGGGCCACTCGGATCGGCAGGGACGTATTCACCTGCTCGGCGACTTCAGCCCGCAGGATGCCGGGCGGCCGGTGGGTGACCCATATTACGGCGGTGACGACGGATTCACGCAGGTCTTCGAGATGATCGATCGCTGTGTTGCCGGACTGGTCGCAGCGCTGCGAGACGATCTGGATAGCCGGGCGAGCGGCCACTAGAGCCAGGCTCACGCCCATAAAAAAGGCCCGCTCTCGGCGTAATGCCGTTCACTTAAGCGGCGAGGCTCGTTTATGCACCGGATAACGGGTCTTCGACATCTTGACCGCTCTCGGCCGTGCCGGCCGAGAGCGGTTGTCCAGACAGAGCTGCGCGATCCCCGATCGAAGCTCGGACAGGCGCGCTCCGGTTTTGGACATCGGCTGCGCGCCGGCCATGACGATCAGCTGGGCGGCGATGTACTGATAGGCGAACTTGAAGCGGATACGTGTCGGGTCGGCGCCGTGTGCCACGGCCGCCTGACTGGCCTCGCGCCGAATCACGTTG
>MDSW01163637.1_pt1 | contig 19177 bp, 15 predicted proteins | sample 811171 | NCBI WGS metagenome assembly MDSW01 (sample SAMN05326641, study PRJNA326480) | marine metagenome | isolation source: seawater | place: Atlantic Ocean: North West | collected 2012 | reverse complement strand
ATTTAACATATCTACTAATAAAGAATTGCCTGATTCAGCTAAAGAAAGTAAAGAATAGTTATGCCAAGTTTTGATGTTGTAAGCAGATTAGATTATCAGGAAATAGATAATGCAATTGGCAATACTAGTCGGGAAATTGCTAACCGATATGACTTTAAGGGATCAGATACCTCAATAGAAAGAAAAGAAAATGATTTGATTGTTATTACAGATGATGAACTTAAATTAAATCAAGTTCATGATTTAATAATTACTCATTTGGTGCGTAGAAAGGTTGATCCACTTTGTTTAAACAAAAAAGATCTTGAAAAAGCTGGTGGTAATAAAATTAGACAGTTTTATAAATTTATTGAAGGAATTGAACAATCAATTGCAAAAAAAATTACTGCTGATTTAAAAAGTTCGAAGATAAAAGTACAAATTAAAATCAATGGTAACGAATTAAGAGTAGATGGAAAAAAGAAAGACGATCTGCAAAGTGTTATGCAAATGATTGAAAATTCTGATATTGGAATTCCTATTCAATTTATAAATTTCAGAGATTAAATTAATGATAACTTGGGAATTGATTTTAGCAGTAAGTGCATATAATTTTGTAATGTATGTGACTCCAGGTCCGAATAATAGTATTTTAACAACTTCTGGAATTAAATTTGGATTTTTTAGATCAGTTCCAAATATATTTGGCATACCTACTGGTCATGGCTTGCAATTAACATTAGTATGTTTGGGTCTAGGAAGCTTGTTTACTTCCTTTCCAATTTTGCTTGATATCTTAAGATATATTGGTGCTGCTTATATTTTATATTTAGCATACAAAATGTTTGGTTCATTAAATATAATTTCTAATGAAGAAAAATCGAGACCTTTAAAATATTATGAAGCTATATTATTTCAGTTTGTTAATCCTAAAGCATGGGTAATTTGTATTACTGCTGTATCTTTATTTTATCCTGAAAAAGAAAATTTAATTATTGGAACAATTTTTATGGTTATTATGTCAACTATAATTAATATTCCTTCGATAAGTATATGGGCTTTTGGAGGAAGTGTAATTCGTCATTATTTAACAAATAATAAATTAAAAAAAATTATAGAAATCTTACTGGCTTTATTACTTTTAGGAACAGCAATATCAGTTTTTATTTACAAAGTTTAAGGTTTTGGAACTTCTGAATATTCTCCGACTACATTATATCCTTTAATTACTGCAGATCTTTTAGCAATTAGTTCATACCAATTTAAAACATTTTTGTATTTTCTAAGATTAACCTCATGTATTTCAAATCTTGCAACCCAAGGCCAAGTTGCAATATCAGCAATAGAATATTCAACTCCTAAATATTTATTTTTTTCTAATCTTTTATCGAGTGTTTCATATACTCTCTTAACATAATCTATATATTTTTTTTCAGCGAAAGAACTTTTACCTTTATAGTAATAAAGAAATTGATGAGCCTGACCAAGGAAGGGACCAACTTGTGATATTTGAAAAAAAAACCATTGCATTATTTCTAAATGATTTTTTTTAGAACAAAATTTATTATATTTATTAGATAAATATAACATTATAGCACCAGTTTCAAAAAGACTTAAACCTTTTTCTTTGTCAACTATAGCAGGTATTTTATTACTTGGAGAGATTTTAGTAAACTTTTTTTTAAACTGTTCATTTTTATTAATATTTACAGGAAGAACATTGTATTCGATTTTTAATTCTTCTAATAGGATACTAATTTTTCTGCCATTTGGAGTTGGCCATGTATACAAATCAATCACTTTAATTAGTTTCCATAAGCTTATTAACAAGGGATTCAATACCTTCTTCAAAAATTTTTTTAATATTTTTTGTTTCATTTTTTTCATCTGTAAAAAACATTTCTCCCCCGACTAATATTTCAGGATTTTCTAAATTTCCTTTAAGTTGAGCTGTTAATATAATTTGATTATTCTCATAAAAATTAATTGTACCATCTATTTCATTAGTTTTTATATCTAATTTTACATTTACAGATGCTTTACCTTCAGCATTTTCCATTAATAATTTGTTAGAAGATATAATGCCATCTTTAAAAAATAATTTTCCTGAAATTGTTGTTGGATAATCTGCAAATTTATTTATTAAATAGTTAACAGATTTACTTACAGCAATCATTTCATTTAGTTTATCTGCAAGAAGAGATAATAAAGCTGCACCAAATCTTTCTTCTTCAGTTGAAACAAAAAATAATGATCCTTCTAAATCCATTGCACCATTTAAATTTGATATTAAATTTTTAGTATCTTTATAATTTGAATTAATATCAAAATTAGGTGATGAAATTTTTACTTTGACTCTATCCCAGTTCGCTATTTTTGCTTGACGTAATAATAAATTTAAATCTATATTTTTAAATTTACCATAAATATTAAAAATATTTTCATTACCGGTTTCTATTTTTCCTTCAACCTCAATATTTCCTTCTATTAATTTTGAAAAAAACTTATCTATAAATATTTGTTTATTTTTATAATGAGCTTTTAAATAAGACTCCCGAAATTGAATTTGTTCTAAATTAAAATTTGGTGCTTCTAGATTAATTTTAATAGGTTTATTGGGCCAGTAATCCTTTGATATTAATAGTTTTCCTCTTTCCATTTCAAAATTATAAATTGAATTTTTTATTGAAATATTATTTTGATATTCAAAATGAGGATAAAAAGTCCAAACCTCATCTTTTTCTAAAAATACTTTAAAATTTGTATCTTTTTCTATTTTATTTAATATCTTATTTACATCTAATTGATCTTTAATAGCAAAAAATATTATTGAACTGATAATTAATATAACTAAGAAAAAAATAAATATTTTTTTCATTACATCTTAATTAACTCATTTTTAGGATCATGGAGTGGTTTTTCATTTATTGTAGCAATATATTTTTTGCCAGCAACTTGAATTTCAACTTTATTTTTTTGCATTTCTTCAATTTGTTCTACATTTCTTACATAACCTAACGACATATTTTTATTATAATTAAAGGAGTAGTTACCCGATGTTGTTTCACCTATAATTTTGCCTTTATAATAAATTGGCTCATCATGTAGTAAAAGTGGCTCACCTGGTTTAGAGCTATCTAAAGTCATCATTATAATTTTTTTAGCAAGTTGTTGTTCACTAATTTTTAAAAGAGCTTTTTTTCCAATAAAATCATCGTCTTTATTTAATTTAACTGCAAAACCAAGATTTGCTTCATAAGGATTTTCTGCAGGAGTGATATCATGTCCCCAATGTAAATAACCTTTTTCCATACGCATTATATCCATTGCTAATCTTCCAGAATGAACAATTTTATACTTTTTACCAACTTCATGAATTATGCCATAAATTTTTTTCGATTCTTTAGTAGGTATGTATAACTCCCAACCCAATTCTCCTACAAATGATATTCTTTGGAACCAGATGTGTATATTCTCTATTTTTAAAAATTTACCTGTGCCAAATTTAAAATTATTGTTTTCAAACTCATTGCCAAAAATTTCACTAAGTAATTGACGACTTTTAGGACCAAAAATACCAAAGCATGAGTAATCCTCAGTAATATCATTAAAAGTTAGACTATTATCTAGGTATTTAAGAATATGTTTTTTATCATGCTCTCTTACTGCTGATCCAGTCACAACTCTAAATTTATTTTCTGATATACATGTTACTGATAAATCAGTTTCTATTCCTCCTTTTGTATTTAACATTTGAGTATATGTAATTGAACCTGGGATATCTTTAATATTGTTTGCACATAAATATTGAAGAGATGAATGAGTTTTATTTCCTTCAATCTCAAATTTTGCAAATGGAGTTAATTCAAAAAAACCAACATCTTCTCTTGTTTTTTTTGTTTCATGCTCTGCAGATTTGTACCAATTTTGATAACCGAAACTATAACTAAATTCTGGCTTTTCCCCATTTAAGGCATACCATAATGGACTTTCAAAAGCCGCAACTTGTCCAAAACAAGCTCCTTTTTCTTTCAATTCATCATGATAGGAAAATTTCTTAATATTTCTTGATGTTTTTTTTTGTTTATATGGCCAATGCATTGCATATTGATTACCTAAACTTTCTGCAGCTCTTTCTATAATAAAATTTGTATCAGAATGGAATTTTTCAAATCTAGATATATCTAAAGAAAAAACATCGTCACTCAATCCATCATTTATCATCCATTCTGCTGTGACCTTTCCTGCACCTCCGGCACTAACAATTCCTATGCTATTAAATCCACAGCAAACAAAAAAATTTTTAATTTCTGGAGTTTCACCCAACAAATAGTTTGAGTCAGGTGTAAAGGATTCTGGACCATTAAAAAATTTTCGAATACCGACAGTTTCAAGTTTTGGTATTCTTTTTATTGCATGCATTAAATATGGTTCAAAATGATCAAAATCTTCAGGAAGTTCAGAAAAAGAAAAATCATTGGGAACTTTTTTGTCTTTAGTAAATGCTGGTTTTGCATTAGGTTCAAATATACCTACCAGAAATTTACCCGCATCTTCTTTGATATATAAACAGTGGTTATAATCTCTCAGAACAGGAAGTGCTTTATCAATATTTTTAATAGGCTCAGTTAGTATATAAAAATGTTCAACTGGATATAAAGGTATACTAACATTTATATCTGCTGCTATCTGTCTTGACCACATACCTGATGCTAATACTACATATTCACATTCAATCTTTCCCTGGCTGGTTTCAACCCCTTCAATTCTTTTATTTTTTGTTAAAATTTTATTAACTAGACATTTTTCTATTATTTTTGCCCCATTATTCTTAGCTGCTTTTGCTAAAACATTTGTGACACCTACTGGATCTGCCTGTCCATCTTTAGGTATATGAACTCCACCAACAACATCGTCAGTATTAATTAAAGGATAAATTTCTTTAATTTTTTCAACAGAAATCTCATTTGCCTCTACATTAAATAATTGGGCAGTGTTAACTTGTCTTTTTAGCTCATCTAATCTTCCAGAAGTTGTTGCAACTGTTAAAGAGCCATTCTGTTTTAGGCCAGTTGACAATCCCGTTTCTTTTTCAAGATCTTTATATAAGTTTAAAGAATGATTTCTTAGTTTTGTAATTGTTGCAGACGAGCCAACTTGACCAATTAATCCAGCAGCATGCCAGGTTGTACCTGAAGTAAGTTGATCTCTTTCAAGCAATACAACATCTTTCCATCCATATTTAGCAAGATGATATGCTACTGAGCATCCTGCCACACCACCACCAATAACAACTACTTTTGCTGAAGAGGGTATATTATTCGACATAATTATAGTTTAAGTTTTTTAGTATGGTTTTGAAACAATTCCTTTATTTCACTTGAAGTAATATCATAAATTGATTTAGGATTCCATCTTGGATTATGAGTTTTCGTTACTAAAACAGCCTCAACACCGTTATTAAAATCTTCTCTATAAACTACTTTCTGACTTAATTGATATTCTATTTCTAAACATTCTTTCAATGATAATTTTTTTGCTCTTTTAATTAATTCTGCTGTTATTGCCAAGCTCATTGGGCATCTTTTTATTAATATATCATAAGTTTTTTTAGCAAAGTCTGAATTAGAATCTTTAAGTTTTTTTATTATTAAATGAATGCTACCAACAAAAGTTTCTTTTATGAATTTTTTATTATTGATTATTTCTGAACTAAATTTTTGAATTTTTTTTGAATCAATTAATATACCTTCATCAATATATTTTTTTTCCAGAAGATTAATTTCTTTACTTGGATAAAAATGAGTTGCCAGGCCCAAAGTAATCATTTCTTTATAGTTTATAATTGTCCCTGTTAAACCTAGGTATAAACCAATATTGTTTGAAATTCTTGATAAAAAAAAACTTCCTCCAACATCAGGAAAAAATCCTATAGCAGATTCTGGCATTGCAAATTTAGAATTTTCTGTTGCTATTCTAAAATTTCCATAAATAGATAGACCGACACCTCCGCCCATAACAATGCCATCCCATATACTTAAATATGGTTTAGAAAACTGATTAATTGCATAGTTTAGTTTATATTCTTTATAAAAAAAATTTTCTTTTAAATCTGATATTCCTGAAGATAAAAAAACTGATTTTACATCTCCCCCTGCACAAAATGCTTTGCCCTCACCTTTTATTAAAACTCTTTTAATGCTTTTTTTATTTTCCCAATCTTTTAATTTATCATATAAAAGTTCAGCCATTTCTAAATCCAAAGCATTCAGTGCTTTAGGTCTGTTTAAAATAATAATACCGACCTCTTTTTCTTCTTTTAAAATTATTGAATTGTTCAATTTTTATAACCCATAACTTTTTTTGGTATTCCAACTTCTCTTGCTTTAAGTCTATTAATTTCATCACGTAATTTTGCTGCATCTTCAAACTCTAATTTAGATGCTAATTCGTTCATTTTTTTCTCTAAATTTTTTATGTGATTTTCCATATTTTCTCCTACCAATTCTTTTGTATTCTCCAAATCAACTGTAACATGGTCCTGTTCTACAGTTGTTTCTAATATTTCTTCTATGCCTTTTTTAATAGTAAGTGGGGTGATATTATTTAATTTATTAAATTTTAATTGCTTGCCTCTTCTTCTCTCAGTTTCATTTATTGCTTCTTGCATACTTTTAGTTTTATTATCAGCATACATAATTACTTTACTATCAATATTTCTAGCTGCTCTTCCAATTGTTTGAATTAAACTTGTTTTTGAACGAAGATAACCTTCTTTATCTGCATCTAGGATAACCATTAAGGCGCATTCAGGTATATCTAAACCTTCTCGTAAAAGATTAATCCCTATTAAAATATCAAAAACTCCCAAACGCAAATCCCTTATTATTGCAACTCTTTCGAGAGTATCGATATCAGAATGAAGATATCGAACTTTTAATCCTTCTTCATGCATATATTCAGTTAGATCTTCTGCCATTTTTTTTGTTAGGGTTGTTATCATAACTCTATATTTTTTGTTGATAACTGATTTGCATTCATCAACTAAATTATCAATTTGATGTTTAGTTGATCTAATTTCAATTGGAGGATCAATTAAACCTGTAGGTCTTATTACTTGTTCTACAAAGGCCCCCCCAGTTTTTTTCAACTCATAATCCGCAGGTGTTGCACTGACAAAAACAGTTTGAGGTCTCATTAAATCCCATTCCTCTCTTTTTAAGGGTCTATTATCAATACAACTTGGTAATCTAAAACCATATTGTGCTAAAGTAGATTTTCTAGAAAAGTCACCTTTGTACATTCCAGCAATTTGACTACATGTAATGTGACTTTCATCAATAAATAGTAAAGAATCTTCTGGCATGTATTCATATAGGGTTGGAGGAGGTTCACCAGGTTTTCTTCCAGATAAGTATCTCGAGTAATTTTCAATTCCACTACAACTTCCAGTTGTTTCTAACATTTCAAGATCAAAAGTAGTTCTTTCATCCAATCTCTGGTTTTCTAAAAGTTTATTTTCACTTTTAAAAATTTTAAGCTGTGTTTTGAGATCATCTTTTATTTGAGATATAGCTTTTTTAATTGTTGGTTTAGGAGTTACATAATGTGAATTAGCAAAAATTCTAATTTCATCCAATTGATTTAATTTTTCTCCTGTTAGTGGATCTATTTCATTTATTGACTCAATTTCATCTCCAAACATTGAAATTCTCCATGAACAATCTTCATAGTGAGAAGGAAAAATTTCTAAAATATCACCTTTTACTCTAAAACTTCCTCTTTTAAAATCCATGTCTCTTCTTTTATATAAAAGTTCAACTAATTTTTTGATTATAATATCTCTATTGATCAATTGATTTTTCTTTAAGATAAAAGACATCGAAGAATATGAATCTACTGATCCAATTCCGTAAATACAAGATACAGAAGCAACGATTATTGTATCTTTTCTTTCAACCAAAGATCTTGTAGCAGAATGTCTAAGTCTATCAATTTGTTCATTAATTGAAGATTCTTTTTCTATGAATGTGTCTGTTCTAGGCACATAAGCTTCTGGTGTATAATAATCATAATAACTTACAAAATATTCAACAGCATTATCAGGAAAAAGACTTTTCATTTCACCGTATAATTGTGCTGCAAGAGTTTTGTTTGGTGCCATAATTAAAGTGGGTCTTTGAAGTTCTTCTATAACCTTAGCCATGGTAAAAGTTTTTCCAGAACCAGTTACGCCTAATAATACTTGTTCATTTTCTCCTTCTTTTATATTTTTTACTATAGTTTCAATAGCACTTGGCTGATCACCACTAGGTTCAAAATCACTTACAATCTTAAATTTTTTTGTTTTATCAATTTTTAAAATATTATTTTTTGATTTAGATTTCATATAGAGTTTATATAATTATCTAAATAGTTGTATTTATCCAAAAAAAGGCCTTGCTTAGTTATTGTTGCATTAAAAATTCTACCATCATCTTTATTTATCAAAAAGGGTATTACATGCTTTACAATACCATTACCAAATTCAAAACTTGAATCTCTTGGAAGCTCTGATGGCAGATTATCTACAGCCATTATAGCAATATTATCTTTTTCATCTTCATCTTCTTTAAATGTTTTTTTATCAAGATAAAAATATGGATTTTCTATTGTTGTAGATTTAATTGTTGTCGGAACTGATCCATCAACATCACATGTTATATCTCCAATTATCTTTAATTTATCTATTTCTTTTAATTGATCTTTATTAAATATTTTTGGAGATCCTGGTTCCCAATAATGAGCACTTATGTATACATTTGATTCTTTTAAATAAGGCATAACACAACTAGAATATTCTTCAGGAAATTTTATAAAATGTAATAAATCAAAATTTTTTTTTTCATTATGAACAACATAATCTTTTGTTTGTAAATTGCAAAATATAGGTGACTCTATTTTAGATTTCAAAAAATCATCTTTACTTACTTGTTTAATATTAGTTTCATTTAGCAACTCTATAACACCTTTAGCAACCCTTCCATCTCCAGTTACAAGTAATTTCATTTTTGGAAAAATAATTTTTTTTAAAATATTTTTTATTCTTTCATAATTATTTATTTTATAGGCTCTACCGAGTGGAAGAAATTTATTATGATGGAGAAATAAGTTTAGTGTGTTAAAACAACCAACAATCCCAGCAAATCTACCGAAACCAAGATATCTAGTTCCTTTTATGTCTCTTATATTTTCATAATCTATTAACTTAATTTTTTTTTTAATTATTGATCTTAAAAGCTCTTTTTTGTCCATACCTGGTGTACCTTGTGCGTTAATCAATGTATCAGGATTTAATTTATAAGTATGTGAAAAAAAAACATAGGTTTTATTTTCTAAAAGTTTTTCTGGATCAACTTCTTTAACACCAAATATAATATCACATTCATTTAAGCTTTCATTTATGAAAGCGCCACTTTTTTGATACTCGTCATCACTAAAAGATCTTAATTTTGATGGCTGGACAATAACTTTAATTTTGGGATACTTTTTTTTTATTTGTTCAATATTTTTTGGAGCAAGAGGTGTTCTAAAATCATCTACACGACTTTCTCTAATTATACCTAAGCAATTCATATTAAATTAAATATTTTTTTTTATCTTAATATTGTTTTGATCCAAAATTTTAAAATAGTAGTTTATAATTTCATGTTTATGAGGGGCTGCTTTTACACCGGGATCTAATTTATTATCAAGAATTAAATCTATAGAAGCAGACAATGTTAATGAAACTAATTTTCCCATAGCAGTTTTATCATTAGAGCCTTTTTCATCTAAGAAATAAGAGCCTTCAAATATTTTACTATTATTTTTTTTTGCTTCAAGTGAAACATATAGAACAACTCTATCCTCCTCATCTTTCAAGTATTGATTCGTAGACCATAATTCATCACTCTTAGATGCAATTTCTTCATCAAGATTGGATGATTTATTATCTAGCATGTTAAAAATATTTGACCAAGCTTTAGACCATCCATCTAATCTTAATGTACCTCTAACAAATTCATTTATTTTCCATCTTGAGTCAAAGTTATACTCTTCAATATAAGGTGTTGAGTCTCTATTAGGGTAAGCTTCATAATTTTCATTATTTACAGAAAAATTACCTATATTCTTGTAAGGTGTTATAGTTTTAATTTCATAATTTGATATAAATTTAGCATTATTATTTAGGGCTTTAATTACTCCAACTGGTGACCAACTAAATTTATAGCGAAATTCATTAGGTACAGCAGGAAATCCTCCACAATATGATTGATATCTTACTGAAATATCTTCAAATTTTTTTTCTTTTAGCTCTTTCACTAAAAGATGTGAAAAAAAATGATCAATACCAGGATCAAGACCAACTTCATTAATAAATACCAAATTATTTTTTTTTGCATCACTGTCTAACTTTTTCATTTCTGGTGAAAGATAACTTGTTGAAGCAAAATGACATTTTTTATCTAAACATAGTTTTGCAATATCATAGTGTTTACTTGCTGGAAGCTGAGAAATAACAATATCTCCTGGATTAATTTCTGAAATAATATTTTCTAAGTTAAAAGTTCTGGCATTAACATTAGGTTTATTTATATGATCAATGCTGCTTTGAGCTTTACTAAGTGTTCTATTCCATACAGTAAAATTTTCTAATCTTTCTGCTAAACGTCGAATTCCTGGTATTGATGACAATCCAGTACCTAGCCAATGAACATGCTTCATACAATATAATTTACTTTTATTTTAAAACGTTTACTACAATATTATAACTTCTAATACGGAAAAATTATTGACGTCTTTAATTTTTATATTTTTATCAACAGGTTTGATATCTGGCTTTATTGCAGGTTTGCTTGGTGTTGGAGGTGGTATAATCATAATTCCAATTACCTATTTCGTTTTAATAAATTTGGGATATTCAAATGATATTGTTATGCATGTTTCAATTGCTTCTTCATTAGGAATAATATGTTTCACATCTATTTCTTCAATTAGATCGCACCTAAAACTTGGTAATGTAAATATTGAGATTGTGAAAAAGTGGATATTTGGAATTATTGCAGGTTCTTTAATTGGTTCTTTATTAGCTAGCAATATATCTGGAGAAATTCTTTTAATCATTTTTGTTTCTCTTGCTTTAATAATATCTATAAATATGATTCTGCAACAAGAGCCAATTTTAATCATAAAAGATATTCCAAAGTCAAAAAGTATAAATTTTATCATTAGTTTTTTAATAGGCTTTTTATCAGTTTTGATAGGAATAGGAGGAGGTAGCTTTTCTGTTCCAACTTTAAGCATGTTTTCAAGAAAGATTCATGAAGCAGTAGGAACATCTGCAGCCCTTGGTTTTCTTATTGCCTTTCCTGGGACAATTATTTTTATGATAACAGGGAGTTTTAATGAAAATACCCCTGATTATTCCATAGGATATCTTAATATTATTATTGTTATTTTAGTTTCTTCAACAAGTGTTTTTACTGCTAATATAGGCGCTAAAATATCATCTAAAATAAATAAAATTACTTTAAAAAGAATTTTTGCAATTTTTTTATTGTTTACTTGTGCAAGTCTTATTATTGAACATTTTATAATCTAAAAATGACAAATATAGCCAAAAGACTAAATCGAATAAAACCATCTATGACAGTTGGAATTAATGTTAAAGCAAATGCTTTAAGATCTGAAGGTAAAGATGTGCTTGTTTTAGCTGCTGGTGAACCTGATTTTGATACTCCAGAAAATATAAGAAAAGCTGCTTATGACGCTATGGAAGCTGGACAAACTAGATATGTTCCGGGTAAAGGAACTCCCGCTTTACAAAAAGCTATACAAGATAAGTTTTTAAAAGATAATCACATTCATTATTCATTGGATGAAATTATGGTTGGAGTTGGTGGAAAGCACATTATTTATAATGCAATGATGGCTACCTTAAATCCTGGAGATGAAGTTATTATACCTGCACCTTTTTGGGTAAGCTATCCTGATATTGTTTTACTTGCTGAAGGAACACCAATTATAGTTCAGTGTCCTCAAGAACAAAATTTCAAAATCACACCAAAACAATTAGAAGATAATATAAATGAAAAAACTAAATGGCTAATGTTAAATAGCCCAAGCAATCCTACTGGTGTTTTATATTCTAAGGATGAATTAAAAGAATTAGCAAAAATATTAATTAAAAATCCTAATGTTTTAGTTATGTCAGATGATATTTATGAAAAGATTGTTTATGATGGATTAGAATTTTCTACTCTTGCTTCAATCGAGCCTTCACTCAAAGACAGATGCTTAACATTAAATGGAGTATCTAAAGCTTATTGCATGACTGGTTGGAGACTAGGTTATTGTGGAGCGCATAAAGATATAATTTCTGCAATGAATAAAATTCAATCTCAAAGCACGACCTCTACTTCATCAATTAGTATGGCAGCTGCTGTTGAAGCTTTAACTGGAAATCAGAATTTTATTCATGATCACAATAAAAGTTTTGTTAAAAGAAGAGATATGGTTGTTTCGTTTTTAAATTCTATCGAAGGTATTTCATGTTTAACACCTAATGGAGCTTTTTATGTATATCCTAGTTGTGTTGGATTGATTGGAAAAAAAACCCCTGAAGGAAAAGAAATAAGAAATGATGAAGAATTTATGAATTACTTGCTTGAATCTGAAGGAGTTGCAGGAGTTCATGGAGCTGCATTTGGATTATCACCTTATTTTAGACTTTCTTATGCTGCAAGTGAAGCAACTCTAAATGAAGCCTGTTTAAGAATTAAAAGAGCTTGTGAAAAACTTAAGTAAGATCATTATCATCTATAATTTTTGCAATTCTTAAAAGATTTGTTGATCCAGCATTTCCAAAAGGCACTCCCGCTGTGATGACAACTGAATCACCAGGACTTAATAATTTTTTTTCTTTAATTGTTTTACAAGCAATATTAACCATTTCAGTAGTATTATTTGCATCTTGTTTTGTGTGACAAGAGTGAACACCCCAATTTAATTGAACTCTTCTAGCAGTATTAATATTAGGAGACAAACCTACTACTAAAACTGGAGCCCTTTCTTTACTCATTCTCATTGTAGTTTTTCCACTAACGGAAAAAGTTACAATTGCATTTGCTTCTGCATTATATGCTATTGTATAAGCAGCATTTGTTATCGCATCAACCGAACTATCAGATTTTATTCTTGAAACTACGTTATCATTGATACCTAAATCAAAATTTTTTGAATCATTCTCTACACTTTCTATTATTCTATTCATAATTGCGACTGATTCTATTGGATAAGCACCTATTGCTGATTCAGCTGATAACATAACTGCATCAGTTCCATCATAAATTGCATTTGCTACATCAGAGGCTTCTGCTCTAGTTGGTGTTTGATTATTAATCATACTTTCTAGCATTTGAGTAGCAACAACAACAGGCTTACCAAATTCTCTACATAGATTAATTATATTTTTTTGTATTACAGGAACCTGTTCAGTTGGTAGTTCTACTCCTAAATCACCTCTTGCGATCATTATCCCATCACTTAATCTAATTATTGAGTTTATATTTTTTATAGCTGCGGGTTTTTCTATTTTTGCCATTATAGCAGCTTTACCATTCACTATTTTTTGAAGTTCTTCTATGTCTCTGGCTGTTTGTACGAAGGATAATGCTATCCAATCCACACCCATCTCTAGAGCTTTATTCAAATCTGATTTATCTTTCAGAGTAAGAGAGGAGATTGGAAGAATTATCTCAGGTATGTTAACTCCTTTATTATTAGAAACTAAACCATCGTTCAAAATTTCTGTTGTTAATTTATCTACATTTTGTTCGATAACTTGTAATTTTATCTTTCCATCATCAATCAGAATTATTGTATTAGGAGTAAGGTTTTCATAAATTTCTGGGTGGGGAAAATTTACCCTTTTTTCATCTCCAGGAGTGTTATCAAGATCTAGAATAAAATTATTTCCTTTGTTAAGTTTAGCTTTATCATTCTTAAAATTACCAACTCTAAGTTTTGGTCCTTGTAAATCACCCAAAATACAGGTTGCGTGATTATATTTTTTTTCTAATTTTCTAATTGTATCATAATTTTTTCTATGTTCTTCAATTGTACCATGAGAAAAATTCATACGAAATACGTCACAACCAGCAACAAAGAGTTTTTCAATGATTTCAGAAGTACAAGAAGCAGGACCTAATGTAGCTAATATTTTAGCTTTTCTATTACGTTTCATTTATTTTGTAGTATTGTATAATTCATATTTATAGAATATGTAACTTCTTTATTAGAATATATAAATGAATAATGAAATTAAAAAAGATATTTATGCAGATGTTTTAGAAACTTTAATTGAACATTTAAGAAAAAGAAATGATGTACAAAACATTGATTTAATGAATTTATCTGGTTTTTGCAGAAATTGCTTGTCCAAATGGTATGTTAATGCTGCTGAGAAAAGAAATATTAAAATCAGTTATGATGAGGCTAGAGAAATAATTTATGGCATGCCATATTCAGAGTGGAAAGAAAAATATCAATTAGAAGCTTCTAAAGAGAAGTTAAATAAATTTGAAAAAAACTTAGATTAATATAATTTTTCTAACATTTCTCCATATACATTTTTTACTTTATATCTTTTTATTTTCATCGTTGGTGTCATCATATCATTTTCAATTGTAAATTCTTTTTCAATTAAAATAAATTTTCTTATTTGTTCTACTACTGCTAAATTATTATTTATTTTTGAAGTGATATCTTTAATAACCTTAATAAATTCTTCATCTTTTATAATTGAAGTAATATCTTCATCTTTATTATTATTTTTTGCCCATATTAATGCTTGCTCTTTATCGGGGACAATAATTGCAACAAGAAAATTTTTAAAGTCACCATAAATCATTGATTGTGAAATTTCAGGTTCAATATTAAGTTTTTCTTCTATTCTAGAAGGAGAAATATTATCACCACCTGCATTAACAATAATATCTTTTTTTCTATCTGTAATTTTAAGATAGTTGTCTTCATCAAATTCACCAATATCTCCAGTATGAACCCAGCCATTTATTATAGTTGATGAAGTTGCCTTAGGATCGTTCCAGTAACCATTCATTATATTTTCTCCTCTAACTAATATTTCCCCATCATTTGCTATTTTTACTTCTGTTCCTTTAAATACTGGTCCAACTGTATCAAGTTTAATTTTTTCAGGCGGGTTGGCACTTACAACTGGAGCTGTTTCTGTTTGACCGTAACCTTGTAATAAAGGTAAACCTAAGGCAGTTAAATACAAACCAACTTCAAAATTTAATGCAGCTCCTCCTGAAACTAATGCTCTCAAACTGCCTCCAAATCTTTTATTAACTTTTTTTCTTACCAATTTATTTAAAATTTTATTTAATATATTTTCAAAAGAAGTCATTTTTTCATTGTAATAATTTTTTTTACCAAGTTTTAAAGTAGTTGAAAATAATAGCTGACTTAATTTACCCTGTTTTTTTAATCCTTGAGAAATACGAGTATGTAGTGAGTCATAAAATCTCGGAACAGCAGTCATGAAATGTGGCTTAGTTTCACTCATATTAATTAAAAGTTTATCAATTCCTTCTGCATAATATATTTGCGCTCCAATTCCCATTTCATAAAATTGCAGTGTGTGTTCATAAGAATGTGAAAGTGGAAGCCAAGACAAAAATCTAATTTCTTTTAAATCAGAAACCAAATTTTTTAATAATTCTTTTGCACCTGTACAATTTGTAAGCATTGCTCCATGACTCAACATTACACCTTTAGGACTGCCTCCAGTTCCAGAAGTATATATAATACAAGCAGTATCAGTTCTTTTTTGTAATTTAGCAATTTCTTCAAGATTTATATCTCTTGAAGTTGAATTAATTTTTTCTTTAATTAATGAATTCCAATTTACAAAATTAATAGGATCATTATACACTTTTTTATCATCATTTATTTTTATAACATTTTTACATTTTGAAGATTTTAGGACTGCTGGAATAGTTTTTAAAATTAATTCATCTGAAGATATAATGATGCACCTTGCTTCAGAATGATTAATAATATGTTCATAATCACTTGTTGTACTTGTAGTGTAAGCTGGAACAGTTATGGCGCCTATCGTCATTATAGCTAAATCAGCAATTTGCCATTCAGGTCTATTTTCTGATAATATAACAACTCTATCTCCTTTGAGTATACCAAGATTTATTAATCCTTTTGCTATTGCATCTACTTGCTCCTTCACACTTTTCCAAGTAATTGGAGAGTATTTTCCATCAATCTTTCTCCATAAATATGGATTATTGCTGAGTTCATTAGTTTGATGATGAAATAAAGTTATAACACTGTTAAATTTATCAAAATTTATAGACATATTACTTGTCCTCCCTACAAAGCCTAGATTATAGAACTATATCTAATTTACTGTAATGATAAAAAAAAACAAGCAATCGCAAAAAAAACAAGTTTATACCAAGCTTCCTATATGGAATTTAAGTGACTTATACCCCTCAATAAAGAGTAAAAAGATTGTTTCTGATCTCAGAAATATTGATAGATTTTCAAAATCTTTTGAAAAAAAATATGAGAATAAAATTAATAAATTATCTTCTAATCAACTTTATAAAGCAGTTGTAGAGTTAGAAAAAATAGACGAAATAATGGATAAGATTTTATCTTATTCTCACTTACTTGTCGCAGAAAATTTAAATGATGAAAAAAATAAAATTTTTTTTCAACAGATGCAGGAGAAAATAACAAATTCTTCATCCTCTTTAATTTTTTTTACTTTAGAATTAAATCAAATTTCAGAAAAAAAACTAAATTTATTATTTAAGAATAATAAATTATTGAAATATAAAAATTGGATTGAAAATAGAAGATCTTTTAAACCCTATCAATTAGATAAAAAAATTGAAAAACTTTTAAGAGACAAGAGCATTACTGCAAATAGTGCTTGGATAAGATTATTTGATGAAACAATTTCATCATTAAGATTTCCATTCAAAAACAAAAAATTAAATAGTTCTGAAATACTTAATTTGTTATCAGACAATAAATCTTCAAATAGAAAAACTGCTGCTAAATCCATTGGTAATGTTTTAAAAGATAATATTAATTTATTTGCTATAATAACAAATACTCTTGCAAAAGATAAATCCATCAATGATGAATGGAGAAAATTGCCAAGCCCTGTAAGTGCAAGAAACTTATCTAATGTTGTTGAAGACGATGTTGTTGAAGCTCTTTCAAAAACTGTAAGTAGTTCATATAAAAAACTCTCTCATCGTTACTATAACATTAAGGCAAAATGGTTTAATGTTAAAAAGTTAAAGTATTGGGATAGAAATGCACCTCTTCCTTTTCAAACTAAAAAAGAGTATTCATGGATTGATGCAAGAGATATAGTGACTAAAGCATATTACGATTTTAATCCTCGAATTGGTGAAATAGTAGATTTATTTTTTAATAAATCCTGGATTCATGCACCTGTAAGTAGTGGAAAATCTCCTGGCGCTTTCTCAGCATCAACTGTGCCTAGTGCACATCCTTATATATTAGTAAATTTTCAAGGCAAAGCAAGAGATGTGGCAACTCTAGCTCATGAACTAGGACATGGTGTTCACCAATATTTATCAGCTAACAAACAAGGTCATTTTAATTCCTCCACTCCTTTAACTTTAGCTGAAACTGCAAGTGTTTTTGGAGAGATGTTGACATTTAAGTCGATTTTATCAAATGAAAAAAATGTTAAAGAAAAAAAAGCATTACTTGCAAATAAAGTTGAAGATATGCTTAATACTGTTGTTCGTCAAATTTCTTTTTATAAATTTGAAAAAGAAATTCATTTAAAAAGAAAAAAATCAGAATTATCTGTAGAAGAAATTTGTTCAATTTGGTTGAAAAAGCAAAAGGAAAGTTTAGGCCCTTCTATAGAATTTGATGATGAATATAAATATTATTGGACATATATTCCTCATTTTATTCATTCTCCTTTTTATGTTTATGCGTATGCTTTCGGTGATTGTTTAGTAAATTCTCTTTATGGGATTTATGAAGATGGTTTAAATAATTTTGATAAAAAATATATAACTCTTTTAGAGTCAGGAGGATCTCAACATTATAGGCTTTTATTAAAACCATTTAATTTAAATCCATCTAATGCTAATTTTTGGAAAAAAGGTATTTTAGTTATTGAAAAATTAATTGATAGTCTTCAAGATTTATAATATCAAATTATGAAAAATACAGAATCACAGTCTTTCACTAAACAAATTAAAAGATATGCTCAAGTCGGTGGAGTTGTGGGAAAATTAGCAACAAAACTTGCAAGCCAAAAATATTTAGGTGTTAAATTAGACAAAAAAAAACATGCTAAAGAAATAAGAGCAGCATTGGGAGGTATTAAAGGCCCATTAATGAAAGTTGCTCAATTATCAGCAACTATTCCAGATTTGTTACCTCCAGAATATAATGAAGAGTTAATGCATCTTCAATCAAATGCACCACCGATGGGTTGGCTTTTTGTAAAAAGAAGAATGTCTGCCGAACTATCTTCTAATTGGCAAAAAAAATTTGTTGATTTTGATAAAAATGCCACAAAAGCAGCATCATTAGGACAAGTTCATAAGGCAAAATTATCTGATAAAAAAACAGTTGCATGTAAACTGCAGTATCCAGATATGGAGTCGGCCGTTACTGCAGATTTATCTCAACTAAAAATGATTTTTTCTATTTATCAGTCATATAATAAAGCTATTAAAACAGAAGAAGTTTACAAAGAAATTACTACCAGGTTAAAAGAGGAACTTGATTATGAACGAGAGAGAAAATTAATGAAGGTTTTTGGTAAAATTTTCTCTAAAACTAATTTTGTTCACATACCTGAAGTTTATGAATTACTTTCAACAAAAAAATTACTAACCATGACTTGGCTGGAAGGTGAATCAATTTTAAATTATAAAAATAAAAGCAAAGAAATTAAAAATACATTAGCTAAAAATATGTTTTATGCATGGTATAAACCTTTTTATGAATATGGAGTTATTCATGGAGATCCTCACTTAGGTAATTATTCAATCCAAAAAGATCATAGTATCAATCTTTATGATTTTGGATGCATGCGAATATTTAATGGTAAATTTATACAAGGTGT